>ENA-OQIO01000113-OQIO01000113.1-human-gut-metagenome-genome-assembly--contig:-NODE-113-length-37962-cov-2.727395_pt1 | contig 37962 bp, 47 predicted proteins | sample MGYA00242573_ERZ504737 | MGnify/ENA primary metagenome ERZ504737 (study PRJEB26092, sample SAMD00036203) | human gut metagenome | host: Homo sapiens | study: EMG produced TPA metagenomics assembly of...
TACATCGATCGATGCTCAGACGTACGTAGCTGTACATCGATCGAATGCTCAGACGTACGTAGCTGTACATCGATCGATGCTCAGACGTACGTAGCTGTACATCGATCGATGCTCAGACGTACGTAGCGGCTATGAATTCGCTTGCCGGGGTTGACAGATGCCTTAGTTGCGGCTCGTCTTTTAACGATATTGTTCAAAGCGGCAGAATGGGTTGTGCCGATTGTTATGACAAGTTCGAGGAAAAGCTTGACCTTCTATCAGGAAAATTCACGGCAAAACAAAGCATATAGGAAAATTTGTTTCCTACAGTGAGGATAATGAAGTTAAGGACAAAGCAAAAGAAGAAAGCGTGTCACAGGAAAAAAGCGAACTTGAATCATTGCAAGAGCAAATGAAAGCGGCAATAAACGAGCAGAGATTTGAGGATGCTGCTGTTATCCGTGATAAAATCAAGGAAATTCAGGAGGGTAAAAATGAGTAAGTGGTATAACGCACAGGGAAATAATAGTGACGTTGTTATGTCATCAAAAATAAGGCTTGCAAGAAATCTTGCAGACGCTCCTTTTCCCTCAAGAATGAGCAATGAAATAAGAAAATCGGTTTGTAAAAAGATTTTTGCCGCAGTTAAAAATTCGCCTGTTGCAGGAGAATTTGATTTGATTGAACTTCAAAGCGAAAACGACTTGAAAAGAATATCAATGGCAGAGCAGGGTGTAATAAGTCCTGAATTTGCAAAGCAAAATAATTTTGGAACGGTTTTAGTGTCTAAAAATGAGGATGTATCAATAATGCTTTGTGAGGAGGACCACATAAGGCTTTCTGTTTTTGCAGCCGGTCAAAATCTTGAAGAAGCTTATCAAAAGGCAGATAAGCTTGATGATATACTTATTGATAATCTTAAAATTGCTTTTAGCGAAAGACTTGGCTTTTTAACCTCAAATCCTATGAATTTAGGTACGGGGCTTAAAGCGTCATTTATTCTCCATCTGCCTGCAATATCGGCAAAAGGAATGATTTTATCACTTACAAATATGGTGTCTAAGCTTGGCTTTGATGTTAAGCCTGTTTATAGTGACGAAAGCGATTTTTATGAGCTTTCAAACAGAATAACGCTTGGAATAACCGAAAAGAATGCTATTGATAATTTGAACAGTATATGTGAGCAAATTGTTAAGCAGGAAAGAACATTCAGACAGGAACTTATTGAATATGAGGATTTTGAGGATAAAATCTTCAGAGCAATGGGTACACTGAAAATGGCAAGAAAGCTTACTTCAAAGGAATTCTACAGCCTTATATCTCTTGTTAGACTCGGAATTTCAATGGGTAGCTTGATGAAAACTATGAAACAGTATCAAAACTTCTTCACGAGGTGGGAACAGCCACAATTATGAGTGCAAGTGATGAAGGCTTAACTGTTGACGATACAGATAAAATTCGTGCACAATACGTAAGGGAAAGCTTATCTTAAGGTTTTAACCTCTTGGTAGGCTTTGACCTAAAAAGGAGGAATTACTATGTATAAGTTCAGTTATTTTACTCAAAGAGCTAACGAGGTTCTTAATTACGCTATTAAAGCGGCAGAGGATTTCGGTCATAACTATATAGGAAGCGAGCATATTTTGCTTGGACTTCTTAAAACAGACGGCGGTATTGCAGTAAATATGCTTGAAGAAAAGGGTGTAACCGCCGAAGATATTGAAAATTTAATTAAAGAATATATCGGAGAGGGTATGCAAACCAAACTTACTCCCGATGATTTTACTCCGAGAACAAAGAGAGTTCTTGACGTTGCGTTCCAATATGCAAGAAGTATGAGAAGAAGCTTTGTTGATACAGAGCATTTGCTTATGGCTGTTCTTCAGGAAAGCGATTCTTATGCCGTTAAGTTCCTTAATTCGTTTGGTATTGACGAGCGTCAACTTCTTGAAGAGCTTGTTAATGAATCAAGCAGAGGAAATGCCGACGATAAGTATTCGGGAAAAAAGGGCAAAAACGGTAAGTCTAAAACTCCTACACTCGATGAATTCGGCAGAGATTTAACTGCTCTTGCAAAAGACGGAAAAATCGATCCCGTTATCGGCAGGGAAAAGGAAATTGAAAGGGTTATTCAAATTCTTTCAAGGCGTACCAAAAATAACCCTTGCTTAATCGGTGAACCGGGTGTCGGCAAAACCGCAATTGCTGAGGGCTTGGCACTTAAAATTGTTAAAGGTGAAGTTCCTGAGCTTTTAAACGGCAAGAAAATTGTCGCACTTGATTTGACGTCGATGGTTGCAGGTACAAAGTACCGTGGCGACTTTGAGGAAAGAATAAAAAAGGCTATGGACGAAGTTAAAAATGCAAAAGATATTATTCTTTTCATCGATGAGGTTCATACTCTTATGGGCGCAGGTGCTGCAGAAGGTGCAACAGATGCGGCAAATATTTTGAAGCCGTCGCTTGCACGTGGCGAAATTCAAGTAATCGGCGCTACGACTATCGACGAATACCGTAAAAATATTGAAAAGGATGCTGCTCTTGAAAGACGTTTTCAGCCTGTTACGGTAGGCGAACCGACAGAAGAAGAAACGGTTGAAATTTTAAAGGGACTTCGTGATAAATACGAGGCTCACCATAAGGTTAAGATAAGCGATGACGCTATCAATGATGCAGTTAAAATGTCGTCAAGATATATTGCAGACAGATTTTTGCCCGATAAGGCGATTGATCTTATTGATGAAGCAGCTTCAAGGGTAAGGCTTAAGGCTTATACTGCACCTGATAATATCAAGGCAATGGAAAAAGAGGTAAAATCTCTTGAAGAGGAAAAAACCTCGGCAGTTCGTTCACAGGATTTTGAACAGGCGGCTAAACTTCGTGATAAGGAAAAGAATTTGAAAACTCTTCTTGATGAGGAAACCGAGAAATGGAAAAATCTTTCGTCTCATCAGGTAAAAGAGGTATCAAGCGAGGATATAGCTGAAGTTGTATCTTCTTGGACCGGTATTCCCGCTACTCAAATTACAAAAGAAGAATCGGAAAAACTTTTACATCTTGAGGATGAGCTTCATAAGAGAATTGTAGGTCAAGATAAGGCAGTTTCAGCCGTCGCACGTGCTATCAGACGTGGCAGAGCAGGACTTAAAAATCCTAAGCGACCTATCGGTTCGTTTATTTTCCTTGGTCCTACAGGCGTTGGTAAAACAGAACTCAGTAAGGCACTTGCCGAAACTATGTTCGGCGATGAGGATGCGATTATCAGGCTTGATATGAGCGAATATATGGAAAAACATACCGTGTCTAAGCTTATCGGCTCACCTCCGGGATATGTAGGCTTTGACGAGGGCGGTCAACTTACCGAAAAAATCAGGAGAAAACCGTACTCTGTGGTTCTTTTTGATGAAATTGAAAAGGCGCATCCGGATGTATTTAATATGCTCCTTCAAATTCTTGAGGATGGTGTATTAACCGATTCACAAGGCAGAAAGGTAAGCTTTAAAAATGCCGTAATTATTATGACATCTAATGTCGGCGCATCCAAAATTACCGACCCTAAGCTTGCACTTGGTTTTGAACACAAAGGCGAGGGCGAGGTCGATGAAAATGTCGATATTGAGAAGCTTGTAATGGCTGACCTTCGTGCAACATTTAAACCGGAATTTCTTAACCGTGTTGATGATATTGTTGTATTTAAGCAACTTGAAAAGGACGATATTAAGGAGATTGCCCGCCGTATGCTCAAATCTCTTAATAAGAGATGCGAGGAAATCGGTATTGAACTTGACGTAACCGATAAGGCTGTTGACGCTATTGCTGACAAAGGCTTTGATAAGGTTTACGGCGCAAGACCGCTTCGACGTTGCAATTCAAACAAAGATTGAAGATAAGCTTTCAGAACTTATTCTCGAGGATAAAGTTGCAGGTAAATGCAAGGTTGATTACGAAAACGACGAGTTTACTTTTTTGAATGAAAAGTAAAACAATAAAGGCATTGGTGCTCTTATTGCATCAATGCCTTTAAATAAAATATTCGTTTTAATCTATTGCTTCAAAGCAACCGTTTGGATTTTCTTCGCTATATTGCTTATTAGGTGAAAAATTAAACCAAATGATATTGTTATTATGAGAAACTACCCCGATGTCATTTTTTCCGTTCACTGTTGGCGTCGGCTATTTTAAGTTCTAAATTATCGACGGACATTTGGTCGTTTGGCAATAATAGAGTGCCTATTCTTTGACCGTCGTATGTATCATATACTGCATATCCGCTTGAGTCATCAAGAATTGAAACGCAAATTGATAAATCATCCGTAAGCTGATAATCTCTTGAATATGATTTCTGCTCTCTCCAATTTGTGTTTTCAAGAGCAGGCGACGAAACACTCGTATTAGCTGATATTGCGTAATTTATTATAAATACAATCATAACTGTTAAAACAGCTGTACCTATTATTGACAATATGTACCAAAGCTGTGTCTCTTTTGCTTTTGCCAAGCTATGCCTATAGCAATTGCAATAACGGAAACAAACCCCAAAGCAATATAAATACCCATATATAAACTCCTTTTATTAAACCCGAACATATTATACATAACTTTCCAAAATAATGCAAGTGTTATACAAAATATGCATATTGTCAGAATTTAAATAAATTTTGTTTTGTAATTAATATATGTTTTTTGACATAAAAGTTTATATAAGTATTTATTAAAAATAAAATTTTAAAAATTTGTTAATGCTATTGACAAATGGAAAAAATTGCTACAATAGTATTTGTTAGCACTCAAGAGTTAAGAGTGCTAAAGCGTTTGTAAATAATTTCAGAGGTGATAAATATGACAATCAAACCACTTGCTGACAGAGTTCTTTTAAAATCTGTCGAAGCAGAGGAAACAACAAAGAGCGGTATCATTCTTGCCGCATCAGCACAGGAAAAACCTGAAATGAGCGAGGTTGTTGCAGTTGGCCCCGGAACAGAGGAAAACCCAATGACCGTTAAAGCCGGCGATAAAGTTATTATCAGCAAATATTCAGGTACTCAGGTTAAGCTTGACGGTGTTGAATATACTATTACATCTGTTAAAGACGTTCTCGCAGTTGTAGAATAATTGGAGGTAATTACTATGGCAAAAGATATAATTTACGGTGAAGATGCAAGAAAAGCTCTTCAGGCAGGTATTGATAAGCTTGCAAACACAGTTAAAATTACACTCGGTCCGAAAGGACGCAATGTAGTTCTTGATAAAAAATACGGCGCACCGCTTATTACTAACGATGGTGTAACAATCGCTAAGGAAATTGAGCTTGACGACCCATTTGAAAATATGGGTGCACAGCTTGTTAAAGAGGTTTCATCTAAGACTAACGATGATGCCGGTGATGGCACAACTACAGCTACACTTCTTGCTCAGGCTCTTGTAAGAGAAGGTATGAAGAATGTTGCTGCAGGTGCAAATCCAATGGCTGTTAAAAACGGTATCAAAGCAGCGGTTGATGCTACAGTTGATGCAGTAAAAGCAAACAGCGAGCAGGTTAAGGCTCTGACGATATCGCAAGAGTTGCTACCGTTTCTGCCGCTGATGAATATGTTGGCTCTCTTATTGCCGACGCTATGGAAAAAGTTTCTGCAGACGGTGTTATCACTATTGAGGAATCTAAGACTGCCGATACAGTTTGCGAAGTAGTTGAAGGTATGCAGTTTGACCGTGGCTATATATCACCGTATATGGTAACTGATACGGATAAGATGGAAGCTGTTATTGATGATGCAATGCTTCTTATTACAGATAAAAAGATTTCTTCAGTTCAGGATATTCTTCCTCTTCTTGAGTCTGTTCTTAAGAGCGGTCAAAAACTTGTAATTATTGCAGAGGACGTTGAGGGCGAAGCTCTTCAAACAATCCTTCTTAATAAACTCAGAGGCACATTTACTTGCGTATGCGTTAAGGCTCCGGGCTTTGGTGACAGAAGAAAAGATATGCTTCAGGATATCGCAATTCTTACAGGCGGTCAGGTAATTACCTCCGATCTCGGTCTTGAACTTAAAGACGCTACAATGCAAATGCTCGGTAAGGCTCGTCAGGTTAAGGTTACAAAGGAAAATACCATTATCGTTGACGGCGCAGGCGACAGCGACGAAATTAAAAACAGAGTTAATCAAATTAAGACTGCTATTGATAATACAACATCTGATTTCGACAGAGAAAAGCTTCATGAACGTCTTGCAAAGCTTGCAGGCGGTGTAGCAGTAATTAAGGTTGGTGCTGCAACCGAAACAGAAATGAAAGAAAAGAAACTTCGTATTGAAGATGCTCTTGCAGCTACTAAGGCAGCAGTTGAAGAAGGTATTGTAGCAGGCGGCGGCGTTGCTCTTATTAATGCTATTCCGGCTGTTGAAAAGCTTCTTGATACTGATGACGCAGACTTTAAGACAGGTGTTCAAATCGTTCTTAAAGCTCTTGAAGAACCTGTACGTCAGATTGCTCGTAATGCAGGCGAGGAAGGTTCTGTAATTGTTGACAAGATTAAGAATTCAAATAAAATCGGCTACGGTCTTAACTTTGCAACTAACGAATACTGCGATATGATTGAGTCAGGTATTGTTGACCCGGCTAAGGTAACACGTTCTGCTATCCAAAATGCATCAAGTGTTGCATCAATGGTTCTTACAACAGAATCACTTGTTACCGATATAAAAGACCCACAGGCTGATGCGGCACAGGCAGCAGCTTTGGCAGCAGCACAGGGCGGCGGAATGTATTAATAACTGAATAAACTACATTTGACAATTTAGGAATATGCCCTTATAATTAGGGCATATTCTTTTTTTTGAAGGTAATAAAATGCAAAATAAAAAAATTATTTCTTTATTTATAGCCTTTGTTTTAATTGTTACTGCTTTGTTGCCTGTTGATTACGAATCCTTTGCGAGCGTAACAACAACGCAAGAGGATGTTCCCGGTGTTAACAGTATGGATACGCTTTTAACTTATCCGGAATTTAATTCAAAGGTTACAGACGGTGCATATCTTATTCCGGGTCTTGTTTCAAGCGTGTCATACAATAAGCAAACCAAACATTTTGCAACCACGCAAACTATGTGCCCTCAAGCTATATGCAAGGTTAATCATTATACTCTTATAACTGCTTACGACAGTTCAAAAGACTCTAAAGGCGCTTCGATTTCTAAATCTGTTGTTTATGTTCTTGACAGCAATAACGAACTTGTGAAAACCCTTGTTTTGCCTGATTCTTACCATGTCGGAGGCATTGCATTTGATAGTGCAAACGGCTTAATTCTTATCGCAAAGGCTTCTGCTTCAGCGGTAGGTGTTATTTCGCTTGATGATTTTTACAAATATTTGCGCTTTTCAAGCAAATTCGTGAATGTTAATTATACGATAGAGGAAAACGATTCAAACAAATTTATTTATTCTGCTTCAAGCGTGGCATACAAAAACGGTCACGTCTATCTCGGAACATTCGGCGCAGGCTCCGACAGCTATGCTTACTGTTATACGCCTATATATAACAAAGCTAAAAATACCTATTATTTAAAGTATAATTATAAATTTTATCTTCCAAGCTATACTCAAGGTTTTTCTTTAACGGATTATAAAGGTAAACTTAGGATGTTTGCTTCAATATCATACGGACGTAATGAAACAAAGGGAATTTATTGTTCATATCTTTATACGTATACATTTAATCAGTCAAACGGAAGTAAAACGCTTGATAACATTTTAAGTTGTCCGCCTATGCTTGAACTTACTTATCCTGAAGGCGGCAAGCTTTATTGCCTTTTTGAATCGGCAGCAAATATTTATAGGGATGTTTCAAGAAAGCCTCTTTCTTACGTTATGCCGCTTAAATTGAGCGCACTTTGCGATGAAAAACAGGGAAGCTTTGTTAATATAAATGTTTCAAATGTTAACAACGGTAAAAAAATAAGAGTGGATTGTTCGCTTCAAAATGCTAAAATTTATTACAGCAGTTCAATGCCGTATTACAGGTACAGCAAAATAACTTCATGCTCTCTTTATAAAAAAGCTTATTTAAAGCGAAATACAGGCACGGTTTATGCTGTTGCCGTTGTTGATAATCGTATTGTGGCGGCTGATGCTGTTTATGTTTCTGTTTCAAAAGCAGCAGCACCGTCAAAGCTTAAGATTAAATCTAAATCAAAAACTTCGATAAAAATAGGGTGGAAGGCCGCTTCAAAGGCAACCTCTTATGAAATTTACAGAAGTACGAGTAAATCAAAGAAATATAAAAAAGTTGCAACTGTCAGTGCTTCGCAAAAAACATTTAAAGATAAAAAACTCAAGAAAAATAAAAAGTATTATTATAAAGTTCGTGCAGTAAGAAAAGGATATATTAATTCAAGCTTCACTAATATCGTTTCGACTAAAACGAAAAAATAGTTTTTTCTTGTGAATAATCACCAAAAAAGGCAAGATATTTTTTTATCCTGCCTTTTTTCTTTTATACACTTGTATATTTTATACTTTTGTGTTATTATATAGCTATCGTGAAAATTATACAAATCTTTAAATGTGACATAATTCGGAGGATGCTATGCCTAAAAACAATAAACTCGGTTGTTCTTATTCAACTCAGCTTAAGCTTGCTAAATCATTAAAGGAATTAATGGCTAATCAGCCGTTTGAAAAGCTTTCGGTTTCTGATATCACTAATAATTGCTCGCTCCACAGGCAGACGTTTTATTATCATTTTGAGGATAAATATGAACTTCTTGATTGGATTGTATATAAGGAACTTATGGAACCGCTTATTGACGGATTTTCATTTGATAATATGTATGAGCATTTTATGAGACTTTTTACAACAATGGTTGATGAAAAGAAATTTTATCTAAATGCATTTAAAATTGATGTCAATGATTTGTCAAGATATATCAACCGCCTTGCTTATGAACAATTTATGGTTGTTATCGACTGCCTTGAAAAAAATTCCGGTATTAAATCAAATTATAATGAAAATATGATGTTTGCCGAGTTTTTGGGCTATGGCTTTGTCGGTATTGTTTTTGGTTGGGCACAAAGGGGCATGAAGGACTCTCCTGAGGAAATGACAAGGCGCCTTGAAAGAATTATTAATAACTTAATACAGCTTGCCTCAGAAAACAGAAAATAATTATTAAGGGCTGTTTCACATTGTTGTGAGACAGCCCTTTTTTACGTATTAATATGTTTTTTTCTTGCCTCTTTTATGTTTAATAGGCTTTTGATTGATTGTGTTTTTCAATTCCTTTTGTGCGGCTTTTCTTAAACTGTCGGCATCGTGTATGATTGTTTTGTCATAACAATGGCTGAGCGCTTGCGTTAAGCCTAAAAGAATAAATAAATTAATAATCTGCTTAGGTGAATTGAAAATGTAATCTGTAAGTCCGAAAAGGAGATACATCATCATTGATGTGAATACGCAAAATACAAGGGTGAATTTTTTGCCGTTGTTTGCGTTGATTTCGAGAAGCTTGCCAAATCCGCAAATTAATACGGTAAACAATAAGACAAGACCGACAATGCCAAGCTCAACCCACGTTTCAAGCACAAAATTATGACCGTGTGGCTTGTCAAGCTGATACTGATTTAAAAGAATTTGACCTGTTTGTTCAATTCCGAATCCGGTTCCGATTATAAACGGTAAAGCGTGGTGGAATATATAGTCAAGAAGACTGCCCCAAATTTTAAGGTGAGCCGCTGATGATTTAGCTGCTTCGCTGCCTGCACCCTTACTTTGAATATAATTCCGTATCTTGTAAGAAGTGAAGGAACTATAACAAGCACGGTCGGTACAAATATTTCAAGAAGCGGCTTTTTGTGCTGTTTAAATAACACAATAAACATAAACAACCAACCGATAATTGCTATTACACAACCGCCACGTGTCAATGTTGCACTGATACCACCGCTGATAAGCACATTTATCATAAAGTACATAAGCTTATGCTTTTTGCCCTTTGTGTTTAAGAAAAGATAGATTGATATTGGATATACAATCATCAAATATGTTGCCAAAAGATTGGGATTTGAGAAAAATCCGCTTGCTCTTGAATCCCACCAAAGAGTTGTGTCGATATCAAAAGGAAGCCAATTATAAACAGCTTTGTCAAGCGGCTTATAAAACGGTGTTACAAATACCTGCGATTTAGTAATGTATTTGTATTTGAACAATGTATATGAGCATATTTGAAGTATTGCTACAAATCCGTTAATTGCACCCGAAAGTGACATTGCGGCTAAAAGTCTGTCAATTTTTTTTCTTGTTCTCACTATATTATGTATCATAATTTCAATGAGAAACATACCCCACCATAATGCTGCGGTTGAGATTGTGGAAAATTGGTATCTGACCAAAGAGTGCTGATAAGTGCAAATCCCATAAAAGCCATCATAAGCTTTCCAAGTGTGCCGACTTTTGCTTTTTTACCTTCTTTTGACCACTGCACTTTAAAAACAATAAATCCTATGAACAACAAAAACGGACTTACATATTCCGGAAGTAAAGGAAAAAAGAATACAGTTGCAAGCAACCAGCACCAAGCAGGATTTTTTTTGTATTGTTCCTTTAAGTTAATTAACTTTTCTTTCATAATTTAAACCTCAGCGAATAATTACGCTTATATGTTAATATAAATAATAATTTTATTTGTTTGCTACAAAACAGTATAAAACACAAAGTATAATATACACTACTTATACTGATTTTGCAAGTATAATAATTTAAGGTTAACAGGATATGAATAAAAATTTAACTGTTCATATTATTATAATATAAATTTTAATTTATTAATATTGTTAAGGTGTTGCAATCTTAAACGATATATTGTATAATTGATAGGAATTTAAACATATTTTTCTGTTTTTGATAAAACGGAAAATACAGGAGTGAAATTATGGACGAAAAAGACTTAAACGAAAATGAGGAAAAATTGACTGACATTAATAATGATTCAGTTGACTCCGGTCTTGAAGAAAAAGACGGTGTTAAATACGAAACAAGCGACAATTGGGAGTTTGATGCAAAAGCGCCGACGCTTGATGAAAATCTTGTTATGGAAAATCAAGACTATTCAATTTCGTTTGACAAAGTAAGCGAGCCGAAGCCAACACAAGCTTTAGATAATTCAAACGATAATAAGATTGTTATTAACAAAGAGCCGCTTAAATTTATACCGCTTGCAATTTTTCTTGCAGCAGTAATTGCAGTTGTCGCTACTTTTGGCGTTAGATATTATACTGTACCTAACGGCAAGGAGGGCAAATATATGAATCCCGCTTCTGTTGTTGCAACTGTTGACGGGCAAAAAATCAGTATTGGAATGTACGACTATTATTACGCAAGCATCGTAAGCTATTATGAGCAATATGCTTCCTACGGTTATTACAGTCTTGATACTACTAAAGATTATTCAAAGCAATACACAACCGATGATGACGGAAATAAGATTTCGTGGCAAAAGTTTTTTGAAACCGAAGCGCTTAAAGAAGTTGAACAGATTACAACCTATTATTCCAAAGCACTTGAGGAGGGTGTAACTCTTACAAGCACCCAAAAGAAAACTATTGATAAGCAGATTTCGACTCTTAAGGATTCCGCATCTCAAAATGATGTCAGTCTTGACCAATACATCAAAGCAAACTTTGGTACATATTGTTCAGAGGATACAATAAGGATTATGCTTGAACAGTATTACTTAAGCGCTAATTACAAGGGCAAGTTTAAGAGTGAAACAAAAGTTACGGATAACGATGTTGATAAATATTATAATGACCACAAAAACGATTATAAGAAAATAGAATTTTATTATATTGCTTCTCCTTATGATGCAACAGATGACAATTCTAAGAACGAATCAATTAAAACTGCCGAGAAAATTATGGCTAAGATGAAAGATAAAAAATCAGTTATCGCTCTTGTGCCTGAGGTTTATTCATCTTATATTGATTCTCAAGTTAAGTCATCAATGGAGCAGGACAGCACACTTACCGAGAAAAAGGCAAGGGAAGAGGCTGTTAAGTCTTATGAAAGTAATGTTGTTACAACTGTTTCCGGAAGTGATTCACCGTTTGATGATAAGATGAATACATGGCTTTTCTCAGATGATACAAAGGTAGGCTCAAAGAAGTATTATATTGATGAGAATGCAAAATATATTTACATTGTATTAAAAACTTCTAAGGCAAGCGTTGAAGAGGACGAAACATACACTGTAAGGCATATTCTTGTTGCTCCTGAGAGTGGCAGCAATTCATCGTCAAGTACTTCAGAAAAAACTGAATATACGGATGAACAATGGGCAGCAGCTAAGAAAAAAGCTGACTCTATTCTTGCTAAATTTAATAAAACAGATAAAAGCGAATATGAATTTGCAAAGCTTGCAGAGCAATACAGTACGGACTCGGCTTCAACTTCATCAGGCTCAAACGATTCTTTCGGCGGCTTTATTGAAAGTGTAACGCTCGGTCAATGGTGCCTGATTTTGAAAGTGGTCGATTGACGATTCACGTAAGTACGGTGATACAGGAATTGTAAAGAGCGATTATGGTTATCATATTATGTTCTTTATTAATGATTGCCCTGAATATCAATCAAAAATTATTGCTCAAATAAAATCTGACAGATTAAGCAATATGATTGATAAAGCAGAAATTAAAGTGCATGAGAATGCAATTAAGAAGGCAGTTGATAAGGAAAAGGCTGCTAAAGAGGCAGCGGCAGAGTCAGCAACGGCATCCTCGTCAAATTCTGCTCAAGCCACAACAAGTGCTTCATCAGGCAATAATTAAATGATTTAGTATCATTTTGTATATAATTTTCAGAAAAAACAAAATAAAACTTGTAATATTAGTTACAATAGTGTAAAATATTTTGTGAATTAAATTTGATTGAAATAGGTAGGACGAAAATATGGCAAAAAAACAATTAGAAGATGATTTGTTGACAGGCGGCAGCTTGAATGCTGATGATAAGTCGGCAAAAAATCTGCTGAAAAAAAAGCTGCTAAGGCTGCAAAAAATCGTGAAAATAACGAAGCAAAAAGAGCAGAAATAAAGAAAGAAATCGATGCTCTTAAAGCAAAAAAAGACGACTGTGACGACGAAAAAGAAATTGAAAAGCTTTCCGGCGAAATTAAGAAGCTCAGCGAAAAGTATTCTGCAGTAGGAGCTAACAGTAACGGACTTGCTCCCAAAACGATTAAAATTATCAAATCTGCAGTTTGTATTGTTGTAGTTGTTGCACTTCTTGTAACTTATGTTGCAACCGGTGCTGTCAGAAAAGGCTTCATTGCTTCTCTCAGCATTCCTGCCCAAACTTTTACCGGTATGACTGTATCTAATAAGGACGGCAGCGAAAAGGCAAAAATCAAGGTTGCTACATACAATTATTATTTTGCACTGACTTATAATAATTTAAGAACCAGACAGCAGCAGTACAGCCAGTACGGTCTTGATCCTAAGCAGTACAATCTTGATGTTGATTTTGACAAAAAGCTTTCTAAACAAACAACAAAAAATGATGATAACGAAACTGTTACTTGGGAAGAGTATATTCACGATGAAGTAATAGAATCTATTGAATCAACATATACATATTATCTTGCCGCTAAAGCTGCGAATGACGGAAAAGACCCTGAGATTACTGCGGACCAAAAGAAAGAACTCAAGGAAACACTTCAGCAGTACAGAGAATCAGCTCATAAGTATGGATATACTTTAAGCGGTTATCTTGTTAAAGCAATGGGCAAGGGCGTAACTGAAAGCTTGTTTACCCAAGAAGCAACAAGAAGTTATATTGCCGATAACTATAAGAGCGAACTTAGCGACAAGTCAAATGAAAAAGAATATACAACAAAAGATTATGATAATTATAAGAAAAATCACGAAGATGAACTTCTTTCAGTTGACGTAAGACTTTTTGAATGTTCAAGTGAAGATGATGCAAAAGCATTTAAGAAGGCACTTGCAAAAGATGCTTCTAACTTTACTGCTCTTTGCCAAAAGTATGCATCTGATAAGTTCTATAAAACTGCTTATGAGGATGCCGGTTATTCAACTGAATATGGCGTTACAAAGGAAAACCTTAAGAATAAAGGCTATGCTATTGCAACTGCTGATGACAAGAACAAGAAAAGCTATCCGGGTCTCGATTGGCTTTATAGTTCAAAGAGAAAAGCAGGCGATTCATATCAATACAGCACGACCGTAGTTTATGTTCTTTCTCCTGCTTCAATTCAGAACAGAAAGACTGTTAATGTCCGTCATATCCTTATTGCTCCTGAAACAAGTGATAATAAAACAGCAGCTAAGGATGCAACAGATAAGCAATGGTCTGCAGCATATAAGAAAGCTACAAAGATTCTTGATGAGTTTAATGCAGGCGATAAAAATGAAAAGAGCTTTGCACAACTTGCCAAAAATAATACTTCGGATACAGGTTCTAAAGATAACGGCGGTCTTTATGAAAATGTAGTACCGGGTCAAATGGTAAATTCATTCTCAGCTTGGAGTTTTGATTCTTCAAGAAAAGCAGGCGATACTGCTATTGTTAAGTCGGATTACGGCTATCATATTATGTATTTTGTCGGCAATGGTGACCTTACAACTTGGCAGTATGCCGCTAAAAAAGCACTTTCTTCCGGCGACAGCACAAGCAAGACAGAAAAACTTGAAAAGGATTATTCAATTAAAGTTAATTGGTTTGGCTCTCGTTACTTTGAGAAGGACGTAGATATTGATAATTAACGCAAAATCAAAGAGGTTGGATTATCAACCTCTTTATTGCTTTTTATTTTAGGGGATTTATATGGTTAAAAATTCTGATGTGCAAAAACTTAAAGACGAAATATCACGTCTTATGGCGGCACTTGAAGATGTCAATTTTGAATGTCAAAGGCTTGAAATAATTAATTCGAATCTTGATTTTCAATTGAAATCTGTCAATAGGGAATTGAAACAGAATATAGCAATGCTTGAAGCTTGGAGGAAGAAAACAAAACATTAAAAGAACAATTAAAAAATAAGTAATTAATCTATTTCATTTTTTATATCATTTAATACCTTTTTTTCTATTCTCGAAACATAACTTCTGCTTATTTTCAGCCTCTGCGCAATTTCTCTTTGCGTTAGAGGCTTTTTGTTATTTAATCCATATCTTAATACGATAATTTCCTTTTCTCTGCCGTTTGGCATTTTTTCTTATAATGCGTGATACTTTTTCCCATTGTATCTTTTTTTCTAAATCTTCGGCTAAGTCAACAGGTGAACTGATTGTATCTTCAACAGTAAGCGGATTACCGTCTTTGTCAACATCAAGTGCATCACCTAAATATATGTCGTTTGATTGTTTCTTTCCTGTTCTGAAATGCATTAATATTTCGTTTTTCAATACAACGTGACGCATATGTAGCAAGACGAACGCATTTTTCGCTGTCGAAAGAATCAATAGCTTTTATAAGACCGATTGTTCCTATGCTTATTAAGTCATCGTTATCATTTGTTTTTGAATAATATTTTTTAACAATATGACTTACCAGTCTAAGATTTCTTTCTATTAGAACAGCTCTTGCACTTTTATCGCCGTTTTTCATTCGTTCAAGCATTACTTTTTCTTCTTTCGGCGAAAGGGGTTTTGGAAAACTTGACGTGTTTTGAATGTGCAATATAAAATAAATCAAATTTGCACTTATTGCAGAAATTATTGCTGAAAGCATTTTCATCACCGATTAAATATATGATGAGAGCATTTGTCCAATTAACCTTTTGTTTGCAAATAATTATAATAATTTGCATTTTGTATTGACTTGTCATATTATTAATGTTAAAGTTATTTAAGATAAAGGCATACATAGAGGAAATATAATGAAAACGGATTTGATAAACGGAAAACCTTTAAAGAGTATTATTTTATTTGCTCTTCCTATTATGGCAAGCTCAATGCTTCAATATAATTATAATTTGGTGGATAATATTATTGTCGGCAGATTTGTAGGAACTAACGCACTTGCCGCTGTCGGAAATGTTGGCTCGATTAACAACTTTATAATAGGAACATCGTTAGGGCTTACCTCTGGTTTTACGATTTCTGTTGCTCAAGCCTTTGGAGCTAAACGCTTTGATAAAATGAATAAATATGCCGGTAACAGTATTGCTCTTTCATTTCTTATCGGTATGATTATAATGATAGTTGCGCATTTCCTTTCTCGTCCTCTTTTAAGATTAATCGACACACCTGACGAGATTATTGATATGTCAGCGCAATATATTGACGTGCTCTATTATGCTGTACCTATTCAAATGTCGCTTAATAATTTCAATTCTCTTTCTCGTGCAGTCGGCGACAGTAAACGACCTCTTTACTTTTTAATTGTAAGCGTAATAGTCAATTTGATACTTGATATCCTATTTGTCGGTTACTTCAAATGGGGTGTTATAGGTGCTGCTTGGGCAACCGCAATAAGCGAACTTGTTGCAATGATTTTGTCTGCAATAAGCGTGTTTAAGCATACCGAAGAATATACTATTAATAAATCTTCTCTTAAACTTGACTTGAAAACTTCATGGTCGCAAATTAAAATAGGAATTCCTATTTCGCTTCAATTCAGTATTACCTCAATAGGTTCAATGGTACTTCAAACCGCTGTAAACGGATTTGGAGCTAATGTAATAGCCGGTTTTACCGCTGCCGGTAGGTAGAGCAACTTACCAATATTCCTATGTCAGGTTTGGGCGTAGGTAATATGACCTTTGTTTCTCAAAATTACGGTGCAGGAAAGTATGAAAGAATTATTAAAAGCGTTAAGAAAATATTTATTCTTGATGTAATTGTATCCCTTTTCTGTAGTGCAATTTTGGTAGGAATAGGTCCTTTTATTGTTAAACTCTTTATGAAAGATTATAATCCTGAAATAATGAATGCGGCTAATCATTATCTTTGGGCTATTGCAGAATGTTACAGTCTCGTTGCAATATTATTCGTATTTAGAAATACACTTCAAGGTCTCGGCTTTACTTATGCCAATATGATTGCCGGAGCAGGAGAATTTTTTGGAAGACTTGCCGTTGCTCTTATATTTGCAAAGGTCATTGGGTTTAACGCAATTTGTTATGCAGGTCCTGTTGCGTGGCTTCTTGCGGACATACCGTTAATTATTATTTATCTTAATAAGAAAAAGAAATTTAAACAGATGATTCAAAATCAAATTTAACTGTTAGGGGGGTGATATTAATTATGTATTATGTTGTTTTATCAGTAGGTGTTGTGATTTCTCTCATATTTTGCTTTAACAGGAGCAAAGGTTACAGTGTGAATAATTTGATTTTTAAGTCTGTATCAAGTCTTTGCTATCTTTTAACAGCAGTATTTGCTCTTATTACAAATTATAAGGCATATACATACGGTTCACTTGTTATAATGGGCGGAGCGCTTGGTCTTGTTGGCGATATTTTGCTTGACTTAAAGGGAATATATAAAAATGAAGAAAAAATCTATTTGAAGGGTGGATTTATTTTCTTTCTAATCGGTCATATTTTCTATTTCTGCGCTGTAATTTATTCAATTAAGATGGAATGGTACTTGGTTCTTATTTCCGCTGTTGTTTCTGTAATAATCGGCGTATTGACCGTAGCTTCTGCAAATCTTATGAAAGTTCACTACGGCGCATACAGACGTATTGTTGCAGTTTATGTAGCGTTTCTTGTAATGACTTCGGTTATTTCAATTATTGCCGTATTTGTTACTCATTTTCAAAAGGTTACGTTATTATGGCAATCGGTTCTGTATTGTTTTTACTTTCGGATGCTGTTTTGTCTAACACCTTCTTTGGCAGAGGAAAGGACAAACCGATTCATTTGTTTGTAAATCATTTTCTCTATTATGCGGGTCAGTATCTTATAGCTGCTTCTGTTATGTTTGCATAAAAATAAGGACTTGGATTTTTCCAAGTCCTTTTGTTATTTTTATTGTTATTCGGCATCGTTTTGATTGTTTTTTATTTCTTGCAAAATTTGAATGCATTTTTCAAGTCTTTCGTCACTCTTTTTATATTGTTTTATATGAATTATTATGATATAATTAATTAGGTGATTATTTATGCAAATGTGGTTTTTTATGCTGTTTATAGCAATAGTTTTACCGTTTATTATGTTTATGAGTAGCTTTTATTTTATTGCAGGCGGTCCTAAAAATATTAATAATATTTTTGGATACAGAACAGATTGGTCGATGATTAATAAGGATACTTGGACTTTTGCTCACGAATATTGCGGTAAGCTGTGGCTTAAAGTCAGCATTATTTTTATTTTGGCATCAATTGTTATTATGCTTTGTCTTATCAAAACCGACCAAAGAGTATTTGTTGCTGTTGGATTTGTTATCTTTATTGCTGAATTTGTAACCTTGTTTTTACAATTAATAAAACAGAAAAGGCACTGGCAGACAATTTTGACATTAAAGGTAACAGAAAAAAATAATATTCATTTTACGTTTGATGTATAAACTGTTTAAAATTTATACATAATATCCTATTGACAAGGTAGGAAATTAGTGCTATTATTTCCTATTGAAAAGATAGGAATATTAACTTATATATTCTTTCTTTATTTATATTAATTTCCTGTCAACCACAGCAGGCATAAAAACAATTGTGGTTAGAAAGGCGATATTATGACAGTTTATGCAGATAATGCAGCAACAACTCAGATGAGCGATAGTGTGTTAAAAGCAATGATGCCGCTTCTTACCGACATTTACGGTAATCCGTCATCACTCCATTCTGTTGGCCAAATTGCTAAGGAGCATTTGGAAGCTGCAAGGGAAACTGTTGCCGAATGTATCGGAGCAGACCCTAAAGAAATATATTTCACATCAGGCGGCAGTGAGGCTGATAACCAGGCTATTCGTTCTGCTGCTTACATTGGCGCAAGAAAAGGTAAAAAGCATATTATTTCAAGTAAGTTTGAACATCATGCTGTTCTTCACACGCTTGATGCGCTCAAAAAAGAAGGTTTTACAGTTACTCTTCTTGACGTTTATTCAAACGGCATTGTTAAGCCTGAGGATGTAGCAAACGCTATTACAGATGAAACCTGCCTTGTAACTATAATGACAGCTAATAACGAAATCGGCACAATTCAGCCAATTGCGAGATAGGTAAGATTTGTAAGGAAAAAGGTGTACTTTTTCATACAGATGCTGTTCAGGCGGTAGGTCATATTCCGGTTAATGTTAAGGATATGAATTGCGATATGCTGTCTGTTTCGGCTCATAAATTCCATGGCCCTAAGGGTGTAGGTTTCCTTTATGCACGTAAGGGTATTCTTCTTACAAATATTATTTACGGCGGCGCTCAGGAGCGTAATAAAAGAGCCGGTACTGAAAATATGGCTTCTATTGTCGGTATGGCAACAGCCATTAAGGATGCTACAGACCATCTTCAAGAAAATGCCGAAAAGGTTACCGCAATGAGAAACAGACTCATAGATGGTCTTAAAGGAATTGAAAGAAGCAGAATTAACGGTGACCTTGAGCATCATTTACCGGGAACATTGAATATGTGCTTTGAGGGCATTGAGGGCGAAAGTCTTCTTCTTTTGCTTGACGCTAAGGGTATTTGTGCATCAAGCGGCTCGGCTTGCACAAGCGGCAGTCTTGACCCATCGCACGTTCTTCTTTCAATTGGGGTCCCTGTAGAAATCGCACATGGCTCATTGAGATTGTCAATAAGTGAATATAACACTATGGAACAGATGGATCATATTGTAAAATCAGTTCCGGAGGTAGTAAGTTACCTTCGTTCTATTTCTCCCGTTTGGGAAAGAATTAAAAAGGAGGAAAAATAATTATGGCTCTATACTCAGAAAAAGTAATGGACCACTTTACAAATCCGAGAAATGTTGGTAAAATTGAAGATGCCGACGGTATTGGTGAAGTTGGTAACGCTAAGTGCGGCGATATAATGAAAATGTATATTAAGGTTAGCGACGACGGCATTATTGAAGACGTTAAGTTTAACACCTTCGGTTGTGCTTCTGCTATCGCATCAAGCTCAATGGCTACGGAAATGATTAAAGGCCAGCCTATTGATAAAGCTTTAGAGCTTACTAATAAGGCAGTTGTTGAGGCACTTGACGGTTTGCCACCGGTTAAAATTCACTGTTCTGTTTTGGCGGAAGAGGCAGTTAAGGCTGCTGTTAAAGATTATTATGATAAAAAAGGCATAGAATATGACCCTGCTGAATTTGCAGGTGTTGACTGTGCGGAGTGCGGAGTACACAATTAATATGATTTCTGATATTCAGCAAGAGATAATTAAGCTCAAAAAGGAGAAGGATATTTGTATCCTTGCTCATTGCTATCAATCACCGGAAATATTGGAGGTTGCCGACTTTGTCGGTGACTCCTTTGCTCTCTCTGTAGAGGCATCAAAAGTTAATAATAAAACAGTAATTATGTGCGGTGTACGCTTTATGGCTGAAACCGTTAAAATACTGTCACCTGACAAAACAGTCTATTTGGCAAATCCCGATGCAGGATGCCCTATGGCTGAAATGATGGATAAAGAGGTTATTTCGCTTGTTAAGGAGCAATATCCCGATTATACGGTTGTTGCCTATATTAACACTACAAGTGAACTTAAAACAATTTGCGATGTTTGTGTAACATCTTCATCTGCATTAAAGATATGCAAACAGATTGAAAACAAAAATATTCTTTTTATTCCCGATTGCAATTTAGGTGATTGGATTTCTAAGCAGCTTCCGGAAAAGAACTTTAAGCTTTTGAGCGGTGGATGCCCAACTCACGCAAGAATGGGCGAAAGGGACGTTAAGAGAGCAAGAGAAGCTCACCCTGATGCACTTTTGCTTGTTCACCCTGAGTGCGTGCCTGATGTTGTTAAACACGCCGATTATGTAGGCTCAACAACAGGTATTATGAATTATGCCAAGGAAAGCGACGCTAAGGAATTTATTATCGGTACGGAAAACAGTATTGTAACTCATCTTCAAATGAGCTGTCCCGATAAAATGTTTTATCCGCTTTCTAAGGACTGTGTATGCCATAATATGAAGGCTACCACGCTTGTCGACGTACTTAATTGCTGCAAGGGTGTTTTCGGTGAAGAAATTACTCTTGATGAAGAAACATATATCGGTGCAAAAAAATGCATTGATGAAATGATAAGGCTTGGTTAAATGAATAAGAAATGTATTATCGCAATGAGCGGCGGCGTTGATTCCAGCGTAGCCGCTTTTTTAATGAAAGAAAAAGGATATGAATGTATCGGCGCAACAATGAAACTTTATGATAACGATGAAATCGGTATCAGTAGGGAAAAGACCTGTTGCTCGCTTGACGATATTGAAGATGCAAGAGCTGTTGCACGCCGTCTTTCTATGCCTTATTACGTTTTTAATTTTAAAGACGAATTTGAGGAAAAAGTTATAAATAAGTTTATCAGAACTTATGAAAACGGCGGAACTCCTAATCCTTGTATTGACTGTAACAGATATTTAAAGTTTGAAAAGCTTTTTCAGCGTATGAACGAGCTCGGCTTCGATTATGTTGTAACAGGTCACTATGCAATTGTTGAGGAAAAAGACGGCTGGTTTTATCTTAAAAAGGGTAGTGACGATACTAAAGACCAAAGTTATGTTCTTTATTCGCTTACTCAAAATCAGCTTGCGCATATTCAATTTCCTTTGGGCGAATATTCTAAAACAGAAATCCGCAAAATTGCAGAGGAGCAGCATTTCTTGAATGCACGCAAGCGTGACAGCCAGGATATTTGCTTTGTTCCCGACGGTGATTACGCTAAGTTTATTGAAGGTTATCTCGGTAAAACATATCCCGACGGTGATTTTGTCGATATTAACGGTAATGTAATCGGAAGGCACCATGGTATTATTAGATACACAAACGGTCAGCGCAAAGGGCTTGGTGTCGCTTTTGGCAAGCCTATGTATGTTGCCGATAAGGATATTGAAAAGAATACGGTAACTCTTTGTACTAATGACGAGCTGTTTTCAAGGGAAGTAAACGCAGTTGATTTTAATTTACTTGTTCCTGATTTACCCAATGAATTTAAGTGTAAAGCCCGTGTGCGTTATAATATGAAAGAGCAGGGAGCAACTGCCTATTTGGATGGCGGCAAACTGAAACTTATTTTTGATGAGCCGCAAAGAGCAATAACCAAAGGACAGGCTGTGGTGCTTTATGACGGCGATACAGTCATTGGCGGAGGAACTATAATATGAACGGCGAAAATACGTGTTATAAGCAATCTGTCACGGCCGTGGTACTCAGGGACAACAAAGTTCTTCTTGCTCGTCATACATACGGTGCCGGTAAGGATTTTCTTATTGTTCCGGGAGGCTATCTTAATTTAGACGAAACTCCTGAAGATGCAGTAAAAAGAGAATTCCTTGAAGAAACAGGAGTTGTGATTGAGCCTAAAAATATTATCGCTGTCAGGTTTAATCTTAAGGATTGGTATGTTGCATTTTCCGCTGATTATGTAAGCGGTAGGGAACATTCTGACAATGATGAAAACAGCGAGGTGTTGTGGCTTGACGTTGATGAGGCGTTAAATCGTTCTGATGTACCTGAGCTTACAAAGAAACTTATTGAGGCGGCAATTAATATTAATTCTCCTCTTGAAAAGAAAGAATTTATCAGCCGTGAAAATCACGGCACTTATTCGCTTTATACTAAATAAATATACTATATATTGGTCAGTTTAATTTATAATAACTATATTTGTAAATATTCAACTTTTGTCTTATTTTTCTAAATTTTTTATTTTTCTGTTACAAAATAGTTCAAAAAGCGTTAATGTTTACAATTTGTTCATAAAATACTGCCATTTCTGTATATTTTTTTGTTGAAATTTAATATCTTTAATGGTATACTACTATTAGACTTATAAGGGGGTAATTGTGCCTTGACTAAAGAAGAAAAGCAAACAAAGAAACTTGCCAAGAAAGAGGCAAAATCTGAAAAGAAAGAAGCTAAAGCTGAAAAAGCAAATGCTAAATATAAAGCAAAGGCTGAAAAGAAACATGCTAAAGCTTATGCAAGCTTCGTAAAGGATACTGAAAAGAAGAATGCAAAGCTTCAGGCTAAGGCTCAAAAAGACGGTAAGGAATTTGTTCCTATCGCAATTCCTAATGTTGATGAATATCAAACAAAGAAGGAAATCAAGGCTGAAAAGGCTACAACTAAAGCATACGGAAAGTATGTTAAGAAATTAGAAAAGAAGAATGCCAAGGTAGAGAAAAAGTGCGCAAAGAAAGGTAAACCTTTCGTTCCTGTTCAAATTCCTACCGAAGAGGAATTTGCTAATTCATCAACTGCAAATCAAAATAAGGCAGGAAAGATTATCCTTATGATAATTCTCCTTCTTCTTATTTGGTTCTTAATTTACTTCATCATTATGTATGTAAACACTGCTTATGTCGCACCTGTTGTTGAGGAAACAACCGTTGCAGAGGAAAGCAAAAAACCGGCTGTATATGACCTTTATTCTAATCCACACGAGATTACTACTACGCCTGATTATAATGTTAATGATGCTAAGCGTATGCTTAAGCAAACAATTCACGATAATTGGAGAGAAATAGGTTACAGTTCAGATGCATCAAACAGCGCAATTTCATTTAATAATAGTATTAAGACCGTAAATGGTGCTGATTGCTATATGTTTACATGTTCAGGTAAGCAATATGCAGTTGCCGTTAAGCTTTCTGCAGTTTATTATGTAAATAACGGTGAATATGTACCGCTTTCATTTGCTAATACTGACATTTTGTTTGACTAATACATAAAACATTTTAATATCGTATTTTAAAAGCTGTCATCGTTGATGACGGCTTTTTTATTATTGTTTTAGATATTTCAAAAAAATGAAAAACACCTTGCAAATTAATGCAAGGTGTTTAGTAATTTATATGTATTTAAGTCAGTGCTTAGTGCTTAATATCGTCCCATTTAACTCCGTTAATATGGAAAAGGTCATCAAACTTGTAAACATTATGCTCTTCCTTAGTGTGGTTAGGATACCAAACTTGAGCGAAGAACGGGTTAGTCTTAGCAACCTCATCATAGTTCCATTCCTTCTGTGGAATGTAGCATTCAGGACACCAGTGACCGCCAAGAAGAATAAGTGCAGGTGAAGCTTCAAATTCAGCACCGCAAGTGCCGCATTTCCACTTAAGCTTTGTAGCCATATCTCCCTTAACCATTGTTTCGCTGAGGCATTCACCGCCACGGAACTTAGCTGCTTGCTTCATATCTTCAATGTCAAGCTCTGATTCAGGCTTGCTTTCATCATAGCCGTGGTCAAGCTTAAACTGCTCTGCTGCGCTGCTATCCTTATCAAACTTGATGATTTCAAAGTCTTCCCACTTTGTAGGAATCTTGTTGTATTCTTCAAGTGAACCATAGTATGCAGACATTCTTTCAGGATTATTTGTTTTAACCCAATCAAGAGTACCGAAGTCAGGAGTAGAAGCAATCTTTTTCATAAACGGCTTTGCACAAGCTGCTACAAGATTCTTTGGAAGATATCTTGGTATTTTGAAATAAAATTCAACGTGCTCAGCAAGTCTGTGGAAATAGTCCTTTATAGGAAGATTTTCTCTGAAATGTAAGTATTCTTCAAGCTTATCACCGTCTGCATAGAATTGACCGTGGAAGTTCTTAGTGATAAACCAGTTAGGCTCAAAGAGCTTTTCAGGGCCTGCAAGACCAAGTGTTCCAAGAAGAAGTTGCTCAAATTCATAGTTAGAAATTCTGTATTCCTTACCTGAACCGATGTTGTAGAAGTGATTCCAGAAGTCAGCGCCAAGGTTGCCTGCCTTATCCTCAAGAACAAGGTTGCACATAAGTCTGCCTGAATCTTCTACTGTACACCATTCAAGGACGCCGTTGATTGGAACGTGGAACATAATAGGATCCATATTCTTAAGAATATTAGGATAAAGAATACCTGACTGACGCATTACAACCCAATTCTTAATACCGCTTTCAACAAATGTGCGCTCAGCAACGGTCTTAGAAATTGCATAGTGGTCGTAAATTGAAATTTTGATAGGGTCACCGCAACGTCCCCAATGGATAGGATAGTTACGGTCGCCTGTTTCGGCAACGGTACCGATATAACAAACTTTTACTGCATCAGGGTTTGGCTGAGCAAGAACAGCCTTGCAGATGCTTTGTGCAGCACCGATGTTTGTCTTTTGTGTTCTGTAAGGTTTCCAGTCAGCAGTCGGTGAAACCATACCACCTACGTGAAGGACATAGTCAGAGCCTGTAACACCTTCAAGGATTGAATCGTAATCATTAAGGTCGCCCCAAACAACCTTTACGTTTGGCTTTGCCATTAAATCCTTAAGCTTTTCTTCGTTCTTTGGGCTTTTTCTTGCAAGCATCTTGATATTGATATCACTTGGATGCTTAAGCATTTCCTGAACGGCAGCCCAACCCATATTACCTGTACCACCGGTAATAAATACGGTTTTCTTTGCCATAATTTTCCTCCTTATAAGGCTATATGCCTTTTATTGCTATATAATTATAAACTATTTATTAAGAAATTACAATAGTAAATATAAAATAACCTTTATTTTTATAAATATTTGTTGACTTTATTTAATCGTTGTTGTATTATATGTGTGATGTTAATATGCTTTATCAAGAGTGGTTGAGGGACAGGCCCTGTGAAACCACAGCAACCTGCATTTGTAAGGTGCTAATACCTGCGGCTTACCGAGTGATGATAGCTAAGTGCACACGCTCGTTACGTGTGCTTTTTTCTTTCTAAAGCAATTAACAATTTTTTGATGAGAGGAATATATTATGTCAAAACATTTGTTTACAAGTGAATCTGTAACAAAGGGTCATCCTGATAAAATTTGTGACCAAATTTCAGATTCTATTCTCGACGCAATGCTCGAGCAAGATCCGCAAAGCCGTGTAGCATGTGAAACTACTTGCACAACAGGCCAAGTTCTTGTTATGGGTGAAATTACAACTAAAGCTACGGTTGATATCCCGTCAATCGTAAGAAAAACCGTTTGCGATATCGGCTATGACGACGATAAGAAAGGCTTTAACGGTAACACCTGTGCTGTTTTGCTTGCTCTTGACCATCAGTCACCTGATATTGCTATGGGTGTTGATAAATCATTAGAACTTAAGAATGACGAAGAAGATGAATATAACCTCAACGGCGCCGGCGACCAAGGTATGATGTTCGGCTACGCTTGCAATGAAACTAAGGAACTTATGCCGCTTCCTATCAGTCTTGCTCACAAGCTTGCTCTTAAGCTTACAGAGGTTAGAGAAAACGGTACATTGCCTTATCTTTATGCCGACGGTAAAACCCAGGTTACGGTTGAATATGACGATGACAAGCCTGTAAAAGTAACTGCTGTTGTTGTTTCAAGCCAGCACAGCGCTGACGTTGAGCTTTCTCAACTTAGAAATGATATTATCGAAAAGGTTATTAAAACTACTATTCCTAATAATCTTATTGACGATGATACAGAATATTTTGTAAATCCTACCGGTAGATTCGTAATCGGCGGCCCTCACGGTGATTCAGGTCTTACAGGCCGTAAAATTATTGTTGATACTTACGGCGGATATGCTCGCCACGGCGGCGGTGCATTCAGCGGTAAGGACCCAACTAAGGTTGACAGAAGCGCCGCTTATGCTTCCCGTTGGGTAGCAAAAAATATCGTCGCCGCAGGTCTTGCAGATAAGTGCGAGGTTGAGCTTGCTTATGCAATCGGCGTTGCAAAGCCTGTTTCTGTTATGGTTGATACGTTCGGTACAGGTAAGCTTGATGACGAAAAGATTGCAGACATTGTTAATAAGGTATTCGACCTTCGTCCGTCTGCAATTATTGACAGGCTTGACCTTAGAAAGCCGATTTATAAAAATGTTGCTGCTTACGGTCACATGGGCAGGGAAGACCTCGGTGTTTCTTGGGAAAAGACCGATATGGTTGATGAAATCAAAAAGTATATGTAATCATACTATAAAAATTATGCGAAAAAAGCTCGGATTGCTCCGAGCTTTTATTTTTTATAGTTTATTTATTAATTTGTTTTATTGATTTTAATTTTGAACCTAAAAAATATAAGAGTGTGTATAAAACCGGTGTAATAATAGATATTATTATTTCTCTGATTTCATTATACTTATTAAATAATCCTCTTATCCATTCTTCCTGAGGAAGTAAAAAAACAAAATAACTATCCGGAATTTTGATATGAAATATGCAAATTATTTCCATTATTAAGAAAACTGTTAAATATGAACATACAGATTGTTTGCAAAGTTTTCTTGAAAGAAAAATGCCGAATATAAACGGTAACAAAAATGAAATGAAAATTGCTAAATATAAGTTAACAGGGGAATTTATATAATTAAATTTGTTTACTATTATAAATGTTGACAAATATATAATTGGGGTAATTGATACAGATAAACCAAACATAAGTGTATCAATAAGATAATCTTTAAAAGAATATTTCATATAACCACCTCCAAGTCCTGTATATCATATAAAATAGACATTGTCAATAGTTTAATAATATCTTTATAAAAACTTTAGAAAAAAGCTCGGTAAAGGGAGTAACCCAAAACCGAGCTTTAATTTTATAATTTTTTATCTTTATCAAGCGCTTTATCAACTGCATTATGAACTGCCGCTTCAAAGCCGTCTGCCTGAAGTGAGGTTACACCCTCGATAGTTGTACCGCCGGGGGAGCAAACATTATCAATAAGCTGCCATGGATGCTCGTTGCTTTCCAAAATCATTTTTGCACTGCCTAATACGGTTTGAGCAGAAATTTTAAGCGCATCGCTTTTTTTCATTCCGTTTTTAACTCCTGCACGTGCCATTGCGTCAATAAACATATATGCAAAAGCAGGTCCGCAGCCGCCGATAACACCGAAAAGAGGGAAGTAGCTTTCATCAAGGCAAAGTACCTGTCCTATTCCGTTTAAAAGGCTTTCAACGTTAGTTTTGTCCTCGCCGGTTACTGAATCATTAAAGCAATAAGCAGATATAGCCTCACCGACTTTAGCGTTAATGTTTGGCATAACTCGAACAATTTTTGCTTTGCATTTTAAATTGCTTTCGATAAATTCAATTGTTTTTCCTGCGGCAATTGAAATGATTAATTTATCCTTAATTTCACCGTCAATTGCCTTTAAAACGCTTGCCTGAACATTTGGCTTGACTGCGAGAAAAATAATGTCGCTTGATTTTACAACGTCTTTTTCGTTTTCGCAAATGTTTATATCTTTATTTTCTTTAAGCTTTTTGGTTGCGCCGTCAAAAATGTCATAAGCATTTATGTCCTTTTCGCTTACGACGTTATTATTCGTAATTCCGTTAATAATGGCAGTTGCCATATTTCCGCAGCCTATAAAACCTATCTTCATATTTACACTTCCTTTGATTTTCTTTTTTTATAATAGCATTATTTTGCGTATTAATCAATGTTTTTGTTATCTTTTAGCTTTCTGTATTTTTCTTTTGTGGCAAGTCCGCCTCTTATGTGACGCTCAGCCTTGTTGTGCTCAAGTACCTCTTTAACCTCGCTGCAAAGCAGGGGATTAATCATTGCAAGGCGCTTTGTGACGTCATTATGTACGGTAGATTTACTGATGTTGAAAACTATTGCCGCTTGCCTGACAGTAGCACCTGTTTCAATTATATAATGTCCTAAATCGATACAACGTTTTTCCACATTACCAATCAAAGAATTTCACCTTCCTTGGTAATGTATATGGAAAGTAAACAAAAAATAGAACAAACCCCACGTCAATGACGAGGGGTTTTTAATTATTGTTCTTGTGTAGTTGTATTGTTGTCTTTAATAGAATCGCCGATTAAATCTGCAAGCGTTTTCATTTGAAGTTCATCAACAGAATCATAAGCGTTTGTTTCTGCCTCTTTGTCGTCTTCCATAAGAGTAAGTTTGAGAACCTTGCCTTTAACCTTGTATTTATAAACAACCTGTGCGTTAGTATTAGGATTTGTCAAAGTGATTTTATTGCCTTTTACAGTATATTCGCCTGAAAAATTAACTGTAGACAAATAAGAATCATACGTTCCGTCGTCATAAAATACATAAGCGGATAATCCCGGCGATTTTTGCTTTGCCACTTGCCGACAAGCTTGTCCTGATGCGCTGTTGCCGCTTGAATTGCAGTAGCAGGGCTTTGGTCTGTTGCAACGCAATAAATTCCGCCTGCAACTAAAAGTGCGAAAACAATTGCGGCAATAATAATTATAGCTGTTTTAGCTTTAGACAATTTTACTTTTGCCATAATATCTTAGTCCTTTAAACCTTTATTTTTTAACAAAGTATCAATTTTTGCAGAGCTGTCGAGAAGACTTGAAACAGACATATCGTGATTTAATGTGTCAATCAAATATGCGGCATATTTTGAAAGCTCAACGCTTACATACCATTCTCTGTCCAAAAGCTCCTGCGGCTGATATACACCGTTAGTAGTAAACACTCTGTAGAATACACCGTCTTTATAAGCTTTATCAAATACATCAAGACCGTTGCAGAAGAGACCGAAAGTTGTGCACACAAAAATTCTGCCGCAACCTAAGTTCTTAAGCTTCATAGCAACCTCAAGCATAGATTCACCTGATGAAATCATATCGTCAACAATGATAATATCTTTGCCTTTAACGGAATCACCGAGATATTGATGCTCAACGATTGGATTTCTGCCGTTTACAACTCTTGTATAATCTCTTCTCTTGTAGAACATACCAAGATTAACTCCAAGCTGTGTAGCAAAATAAATACATCTGTGAAGTGCGCCTTCGTCAGGAGAGATAATCATTAAATGGTCCTTATCAACATTTAAGTCTTCAACATTGTTGACAAGTGCCTTAATCATCTGGTAAGTCGGCATAACATTTTCAAATGATTTGTCAGGAATTGCATTTTGTACTCTTTGGTCGTGAGCGTCAAACGTAATAATGTTTTCAACACCAAGATGAACGAGCCTCCTTAAGAGCCATTGCACAGTCAAGTGAATTCTCTTGAACTTCTCTTGTGCTGTCTGCCCTCGTAAAGCATAGGCATAATAACAGAAACTCTTTTTGGTTTTGAACAAAGCGCTGAAATAACTCTCTTAAGGTCAGCGAAATGATCGTCGGGTGACATATAAACCTTTTTGCCGTACATATCATAGCTGCAGCTGTAGTTAAATACGTCGCATACAATATAAATATCGTAACCTCTTACGCTTTCGTTAATAACACCCTTGCCTTCGCCGCTGCCGAAACGGGGAATAGATACATCAATTTTATATGTATCTCTTTGATAGCCAAAGAAAGCAATTGACTCAGCATGCTCACTTGCTTGAGTTCTGCGCCATTTAACGAGGTACTTGTCAATTTTGTCCGTTAATTCTTCGCATCCCGCATACCGATTATGCCAAGTGGACCGATTGGAATAGTGTTAATACTGATTGCTGTTTGTCTTGCCATAGTAATATGAAACTCCTCTCAAATGTTCACGTGTATTCTACAATAAAAGCACATTATTGTAAATAGATTTTTAAGAATTATACTGATTTTTATTTATTCAACAATATTTTTCTCCTTCTTTCTCGCTCTTTTGTTAAGTTTTAAAGAAGATTTACTGAATATATAATAACCGCATAATCCAAATGCAGTAATTGCCGTAACCGCTATGCCGCAAACAAAGCCTGATGGAGTATATTTATATTCGATTTGATGATTACCCGCAGTTAATTCAATTGCAAGAAGAGTACCGCCGATTTCAAATGTTTCTGCTTTTTTGCCATCGACATATACGCTCCAACCGTCATCATAAGGAATTGATGAATATAAATAACAATTTTCTTTTGAGGAAATTGTACCTTTAATTGATGTGTCGCTATAAGATGATACATTTAAAGTGTTCTTGGAAAGAGAATTGTAAGCATTTTTCAATACCGAGTCATCGCAACTGTAACAATAAATATCAAACGATGTGCTCTCACTTTCCATAGTTCCGCCGTCAAGCGAGACCTTAACTTCATCGCCTTTATTGTGGAAACCAAGGTCAAGTAAATATTCCTCATCTGTGTTTTGTGTAATATCAGATACTTTTTCAGAATTAACAGTTATGCTCTTTAAATCGCTTGACTTAACATAAAGATAAAGGTTTCCGTCGATAGTAGGTGACAGCGTAATTGTTTCTGTGCCGTATTTTGATGAAGCATCGCTTTTATTAAGCCAATATGTTCCGTTTTCAGTAACGTCATCACCTGTTACTGAGTCAAAGTCGGTACTGATATAATCAACGTTTTTAAACACATTTGAATATCCCGTTGCAAGCTTTATAAAGTCACTTTGAATTTCAAACGGATTGCCCTCATCTGTTATCCAATCCTCAATATTTGAATTAACGCAGTAGGCGATAGGCAGATTATACTTGTTTTCATATACATTTGCCTGTTTGTTTTTTTGTTGTGTATTTCTTTTTATAAAGATTAGAAGAAGGAGCTAAGCTTACATCGGTTTGGATTAAATATTTAATGTTAAACATCATATTGTATACAGGCGTTTGAGTATTGTAAGTATAGCTGTTAATTCTATTGCCAAACATTCCTAAGCTGTGCTGAAGCTCTGAATATGATTCGTATGCCATTGACGAAAATACGGATATTCCGTTATAGCCGTAATAAGACGGGTCCATACGTGTATTTAGATAGCAAAGCTCCGTTCTATAGAAGTCTTTATCATTTGAGTCAATATGTTTGATTGCATCGGTATATGTGGAAAAATTTTCTTTATAGTTTCCGTTTTCCTGATTAAGAGGTATTCCGGTAACGGCGCTTATAACTGTTTCACCGACTAAAAATACTATAAGAACAAATGCTGTCAGTCTTTTTTGAATATTCTTGTTTTTAACGATAAGAAGATATCCGCACCAAAGTGCAACTAAAATAATTGTTGCATAAATGGTACCGTTAGTCATTTTGTTAGTAAGAAATTTTTGAGCTAAAATAACGATTGCAATAATGCCAAGTCCCGAATATACGATATCTTTAATATTAATTGCTTTGAAATTGATTAAGGTTTTATATCCCATAACAGCAACTATAAATGAATACATATACGAAAAACGATATGGCAAATCATTAGGAAAATGGAATGCGTGCCAAATATAGTTTGCACAGTTATTGTTGAAACTGAAAATAAAGAAAACCATCAAAAGCACGTAAGTCGCTTTTTCTTTAAGACTTATTTTGTTGTTGAGTAAGAATAACGGCAGCAATATAAGCGTCAAAATGCCGGTATATACATTAGGGAGAACGTTGTCGCCACTACTTCTTATAGTTGTTTCGAGAATTGCAAAGTGAGAGGTTATGAAGTCAAGAATATCAAAATAGCTTGTGAATGTATCAGGAAAAGTGCCTGATGTTGCAGAACTGTTCTTTAATATCATAAACACCGGTATTAAAGTAATAGCGCAAAACATTGCTGCAATGACGCTTCCTAAAGCAAACTTAATTCCTCTGTTAATAAAAGTGTTATTCATCAATGCTTTTGTTGAATATTTCTTTTCAAATTTTGCATTAGGATTGAGTTTACCGTCATTTTTGTATGAAATAATGAAGTAGGCAACGAAATATATTATTGCGAATATACAACTCATATAGCCCATATAATAATTTGCAAAGAAAAGCAAAATCATTGAAAGAGTATATAGCTTAATGTCTCCTTTATTGAAAATTCTTTCAATTCCGAGAACAATAAGCGGAAGCATAATCATTCCGTCAAGCCACATAATATTCCAATAATATGCAAGGAAATATGCGCTAAAGGCATAGAGTACGCCGAATGCACTTACGTAATAATTATTTTTGCCAAAGCTGCTCTTTAAGTAGTAACTGAATGTGGTTGCACTTAATATGCATTTTAATCCAACTATAAAGGTAATGGCAAATGCAATATCCTCCTTATTAAAAAGGAAAATTAAAAACGAAAGCGGACTTGACAGATAGTTAGATAATTGCCTAAAAAGCTTGAGCCGCCGCCCGTTGTCCAAGAATAAAGCAGGCTTTTGTGTTCAACTATTCTGTCATAAGTTCGGCAAAAAGCGGTCCGTATTGATGATAAAGGTCCATTCTCATAACAGTTGTATCGCCAAACGGAAATGCTGAATAAATGATATAAAGAATGCTTATACATAAAAGTGCTAAGGCAGAGGATAAAAATACATATCTGTTTTTATAAAAAGTTTTATATATTTTTGACTGTTTTACACTTATTGCCTCATATCCGCAATCAAAAACGAGTGTTCTGTCATAAATATAGTTAAATAAAAAAGAAGTTACAACGGCTATAAACCAAACAAACGTGATTGGCATATCAAGCATATTTTTAAACCCAAATTCCGAAAGTTTATAAAAGCCGAAGTTAACTGCTGCTCTGATTATAAAAAATATTATTTGTTTAGCGTTTGATGCTAACATCTTTTTGCCAAACACAAATTTTCTTTCAAGCAAAAATGAAATAATACTTGCCGTGATAAAAGCGATGATACAGCTCGGAGCAACTGCAACGCCGATAAAAACTTTTAATATCTGTTTTAATGCAAACAGAACAAAAAGCGAAACCGTAGCATAAGAGTATAGCTAACCGTTTCGCCGTTAATGAATTTGTTTGTTTTTGTGTTGATAGTTATATTGCTATTCATTACTGCAACCGCACTTCCGTAAATATTATAATTATATACATATAATATCACATTTGCTTTTCTACTTCAACTGAAAATTTGTTATATTTTTCAAAAATTCAGCATACTATTAAGCAAGGTGATTTTATGGACAATATTTTTTCTGTTTTAGAGCACTTTCCAAGCGATTTAAAAAACTGCTTTTTGTCATTTGATGTATCTGTTTTGTCAAAAATAACTGAGATTAGGTTTAGAGTTAATAAACCTATAGTTATTTACATTCTTGATAAACCTTTTTTTATCAGTAAATATGACAAGCTTATTAATCATTATTTGAACGATTGCAGATTTATCAGCGATGATGAGTTTATATTTATTCTCGACAGTTTTTGTAATAATTCGTATCATACAAATATGCAAACAATGATTGACGGATACGTAACCGATAAATTCGGCTCAAGAATAGGTATAGCAGGTGAAGCTGTTTATAAAAACAACTTAATTTCAAGCGTTAAGAATATTAGCAGTCTTAACATAAGAATATCTCATAATGTCGTTGATTGTTCAAAAAATATTTTAAATATTCTTTTCGCAAATTCAACGCCAAGTGTTATTATTGCAGGTCCGCCTTCAAGCGGCAAAACAACAATATTAAGAGATATGACACGGCTTTTATCAAGCGGATATGCAGGAAAATATAAAAAAATAAGCGTTATTGATGAAAGAAAAGAACTTTCTTCCGGCTTTGATATCGGAATTAATACAGATGTTATATCCTCGTATAAAAAAGCTAAGGGAATTGAATTGGCAGTAAGAACGCTTTCTCCTGAATTAATAGTTTGCGATGAAATAGGAAACTCGGATGAAGTAGAGGCAATAAAATTCGGATTTTCAAGCGGTACGTCGTTTATTTTATCTATCCATTTAAAATCAATTAATGATTTAATGAGAAATCAAATAGCTATTCAGCTTATCTCTACTCGTGAATTTTCGCACATTGTTTTTTTACACGGAATTGATGAAGGATTTGACATTATCGATTTGACGGAGGATGAAAATGAAAACGGCAGGAATTCTAATGATATTAGGAATATCTATACTCCTTTCAGCGAGTATATGTAAGTACGAAAAAAGCAAAATTGATTATTGTGATAAGATGGTGTTCTTAGGCTCAAAAGTAATGGTTTTATTAAAAACTACTAATCCTGAAACAGAAAAAATTTTTGATTTACTCAATAACAGTGAAAAGCTTAAGGATATTGATTTAAATAATATAATTTCATCTTCACTCTTAAAAGAGAAGAAAATGAAAAAATATACGATTACATAAATTCAATAGGAAAATATGACTCTCAAACTCAAATAAATGAGGCAAACGAATTTTGCGAAACATTTAGAATATTAAAAGATTATTATCAGCAATATTATACTGCTCATTATAAAATAATATATGCTCTCGGCTTAGGAATAGGCTGTTTAATAGCAATCTTGCTGATATAGGAGGATAAATGGATATTAGTTTTATCTTTAAAATTGCAGCGATAGGAATAATAGTTGCTGTACTTAATATGGTTTTAATAAGAAGCGGCAGGGAAGAGCAAGCAATGCTTACAACCCTTGCAGGTGTAATAGTTGTATTAATGATGATTATTCCGCAAATAAGCAATTTGTTTTCAGCCGTTAAATCACTTTTTGACTTATGATTAAGGTTGTAGGAATTGTATTGACGGCACTGATTATTAATATTGTGCTGAAAAATTATTCGAAAGAATTTACTTTTCTTGTAAACATTGTATGCACAATAATTATTTTCACGTTAATATCAAAAGATTTAAAAGGAATAGTTGACAGGCTGACGTCAATAAGTAATGAAATTTCCGTTTTATTACCATACATAAAAATTATGCTTAAAATTCTCGGAATATCTATGATAGCTCAATTGCTTTCGGATTTGTGCAGGGATAACGGCGAAAATACGCTTGCAAACCAAACGGAGCTGTCGGCAAAAATTATTATTCTTGTGACAGCATTGCCGCTTTTTACAACAATTATGGATATTATGATAGGAATGCTTAAATGAAAAGAAAAATTAAAATACTCGTAATGTTTATTTTTATGCTTATTCTTGTTTTTCCCGATGTGTGTTTTGCTGAGGAAAAAATTGCAGATTATCAATCACAACTTGATGAATATGATTTATCGTCATTTGATTTGCTCGATGACGATACCGCAAGTCTTTTAGAAGAACTCGGAATTGACGATTTTGATTATGAAAATATCAGCAGTATATCGTTTAATCAAATTATAGATTATATTTCATCTGTTTTCTCAAAAAATGCACAAGGTCCTTTAAGATGCTGTTTGATATTGATTTGTTTTATAATATTGTCGTCAATCGTTAAATCATTTGATATGCACCTGTCAAGCGACTCTGTTTCAGATATGTATGCAACGGTTTCAAATCTCGTCATTGCAATATTTTTGGTAACGCAGATTTATCCTTCTATGAAGCTTGCCTGCTCGGCAATCAAATTATGTTCTGATTTTACGTATGCTTTTTTTCCTGCGTTTTGCATAATTTGCGCAACGAGCGGTGCAGCAATGACTTCGTTTAGCGTAAACGGCAGTCTTCTTTTGTTTTCTCAAGCCTTGAATTTTATATCATCTAATGTATTTTTGCCGATTGTAAATTCATTTATGGGTATATCTGTTTGCTCCTCGATCAGACGTGATTTGAATATGGGCAGTATCGTGTCTGCTTTAAGAAATTTGATTACAAAAGCAATTTCGGCTTTGTCTGCAATTTTTGTGTCGTATTTATCACTTAAAACCGCCGTCGCATCGAGAGCCGATGCTCTTGGCTTGCGTTCGGTCAGATTTGCAATTAATTCCGTTGTTCCTATTATCGGCAGTTCAATAAGCGAGGGACTTTTATCAATTCAAAGCTATTCAAGCCTTATTAAAACAAGCGTGGGAATAGTAGGAATTATTGCAATATCGGCTATATTTTTGCCTGCGATAATTAATATAACTCTTTGGCGGCTTTCGATATCTGCTGCAAATATTTGCTCTAAGGTGTTTTTTGACAGCGAATCAAGCGCAGTTTTGGAAGCGTTTTCAAGCGTTTTGCTGATAATAAATGTTTTGTTAATTTTATCAATGGTAACAACGATTATATCATTAGGAATTTTAGTAGCATCGAAAACGGTGAATGTATGAAATATTTAAACGATTGGACGTATACAGTTTGTATCACTCTTATTTTTTCTATAATTTTCTCTTTGCTTCTTCCTAAAAACTCAAACGGCAAAGTAGGAAAAATTATTATTACCGTTTTTATTATGTTATCACTTATTGCGCCTTTTAAAGCAAACGGATTTGATTTGAACTTTGAAGATATAAAAGTAATCAACGAACAGCAAACGGAAAACAAGGAGAAATCATACAGCACAACTATTAAATCAAATATTGAAAAAACACTTAATGACGGTAATTATAAAAATTCTAAGGCAAAAGTTAACATTAAAATCAAAGATGATGAGCTTTATATCAAATCTGTTGAAATATATATATTAAATGAATATGACAAATCAGAGGTTAAAAATATATTTTTGATAAGCTCGGAATAAATGCGCAGGTGTATTATATTGGTGAATAAAATAAAAGATGCAATAAATTTTATGCTTAAATCCGATGGCAAAAGAGCAAAAATAATAGTTGCTATGGGGCTTGTTGCAATTGTTTTAATTGCTTTTTCTTCGTTTTTTCAGTCAAATGACAATAAAGCGACCGAAACTGAAACGTCGTTTGATTATTCGCAATACAGCGATGAAACTAAAAAACAGCTGACAAATATCGTATCCTCTATTGACGGAGTGGGTGACTGTGAGGTGATGATTACATTTGAGTACAGTAGCGAAAATGTGTATGCGACAGACAGCGAAAACAAAAACGATGAAAGTTCTCAAAGCAATAAAGACGAATATGTTTTATATGACTCGCAAAGCGGAGAAAAGGCTTTGCTTATCAAAGAAAAATATCCGACCGTTCAAGGCGTAAGCGTTGTTTGTTCGGGTGGTGATAACGTGGAGGTTCGTGAGGCGGTAATTAATACCGTTACCTCTCTTTTTAATATATCGGCAAACAGAGTTTCTGTTTCTAAAATAAAATCAAAAGGGTGATTATTTTGAAAAAAGAAAAAATGAAAAATGATAAACCAAA
>ENA-OQIO01000114-OQIO01000114.1-human-gut-metagenome-genome-assembly--contig:-NODE-114-length-37843-cov-3.754693_pt1 | contig 37843 bp, 37 predicted proteins | sample MGYA00242573_ERZ504737 | MGnify/ENA primary metagenome ERZ504737 (study PRJEB26092, sample SAMD00036203) | human gut metagenome | host: Homo sapiens | study: EMG produced TPA metagenomics assembly of...
ACCAGCCTATTCCATTCACTGCCATTCCTGTATAATTCATATCCAGATAGCCATTGTTAAAATACCACCAGCCATATTCATTCACTGCCATTCCTGTGTAATCCAAATCAAGCAGTCCATTGTTAAAATACCACCAGCCATACTCATTCACTGCCATTCCCGTATAACTTTCATCCAGAACACCATCATTAAAATACCACCAGCCATACTCATTTAACGCCATTCCTGTGTAATCTGCCTGAATGACATCATCTTCTACGACAATCCAGCCGTCAGAAGTAACATCTCCACCATTCGCAAACCAGTATCCCAGCTCTATGCCTTTTTCATATACGGCATGCGCCTGCGCCCGGTATCCATATCCATTCAGATGGGTGTTATCAATCCAGTAATTTCTTAACTGCAGCGAAATCAGTCCCTTTTCGGCACGTTCCCTGTCCTCGTCTGTTTCATCCAGTCCGTTAATTGAAAGCCCATTTTCAATCAAATACTTTCTTGCCGTAACAACATGTTCCCCGAATGCATCTTTTAGTGCTGCCTCATACCATGCATCCCGCATACCCGGTTCATAACCGCTTTCTCCCCATATCTGGTCAGTATCGTTGGGATCATCTGTTGAACTGATGATGATATAATTAGAACAGTCTGCCTCATCAAGCATATTCTGATACTGCTTAATTAAATCATCCATATTTCTCCACGTTCCGTTGTCCCCCATCTCGATAATCATGATATCACCGGACTGATCTCCGTATTCTGCACTGCGGTCTACGATTTCATAAGTCGTTTCCCCGCTGACACCGAAATTATTGACCGGAAATCCCGTCAGTTCTTTTAAAACCCGCGGATAGGTCACACCGTTTCCACCCTGTCCTGCTGTCATCGAGTCACCCCAGCAGTTAATCAAAAAGCGGTGATAAAAAGTCATGCCGGAAAATCCCGCTGCATATGTCTGCTGCGGGCGGTAAAAAAACGCTCCGGCTGCTCCCAGTAATGCCACAATTAGAATCATTATTTTGTTTTTCTGAAACATATCGTCCCCTCTTTCTTAAGCATAAAAAAGCATCTCTATATCAAATTTATAAAGATTTCTCCCATTCATTTAATAAAGAGATGCTGCTGTTTACCGAATTACCTTGTGTAATTCCATTTCAAAATCCTGTCTGTTTTTAAATGCAATTTTTTCAAGCACAACTCCGGTAAATAAGGAGTTAATTGCAACAATAAGCACAAATCCACATACAATAAGCGTTGGAAATCTTCTTACCAAACCTGTTGCAAAGTATTCTGTAAAGACCGGAATTGCAAATCCTACCGATAAAGCTGCAAGAATGGCTGCAATAATTCCAAAAAATCTCAACGGCTTATAGGTTGAAAATAAATTTAAAATCGTACCCAGTACCTTAAATCCATCTGAGTATGTATTTAATTTGCTGACAGAGCCTTCCGGTCTGTCTTTATAATCTACAATTACATTTTCCATCAGCAGATTTTTATCTGCTGCATGAATGGACATTTCCGTTTCAATTTCAAATCCTTTGGATAATACAGGAAATGTTTTTACGACTGATATGAAAAGGCTCTGTATCCTGTCATAATATCTTTAATATTTGTGCCAAAGAGTGTATTAATCGTACTTCTTACCAGTGAATTACCGAAATTATGGAACGGACGCTTATTCTCCGTAAAATAGGTTGAAGACAGTCTGTCACCTATAACCATATCAACATGTCTTTCCAGTACCGGTTCAATCATCGCCGGGGCTGCCGATGCCGGATAGGTATCATCACCATCTGCCATTATATAAACCTCTGCATCAATTTCCCGGAACATCCGGCGGATTACATTTCCCTTGCCCTGTGCATATTCATGGCGGACAACGGCACCTGCTTTTTCGGCAATTTTCTGCCGTACCATCGGAAGAATTGTTATCGTACACATAGATAACAGCATCCGGTAATGCACTTTTAAAGTCCTGAATCACCTTTTTAATTGTAGCTGATTCATTATAACACGGAACTAAAACCGCAATTTTATCCATATCATTTCTCCTCGTAAAATTAATTCCTAATTAGTAAAATGGCAACATTGTTTTAACCGTATAATAAAAATGCGGATTTGTAATAAACATTGTAAACCATCTGGTGTTAATAAAAATGTTCCATATATTTAATACCACACAGCACAGCACGCCCCAGCATAATACCCGTTTATACCACAAAGATACCAGCAAATGCGTCTGTTCACTCACGTTTTCCATACTTAATAAAAACATTGCCGTACTGATTGCAAACAACCATGAAAAATCACTCATATACCGGTGTACAACACCTGCACCCTGTATGTCTACAACCATAATGATAAATCCCAATGCCACCATTGCCATGGATAACATTGTATATTTTTTATCTTTCAATCTTTTTCCCATTGCAATATTCAATGGAATTAAAATCATCAATGCATTGTATGCGAGCAGTCCGCCAAAAAACGGTTCTCTGTTGTACTGTCCGATATAATCATCTGCCACACTGACTGCCTCCATAAACGGAAACGCTCCTGACACTGTAATCGGCTGGAATACATACTCAAAAATTCCCAGTGGAATTCTTTCCAATACAAAACCTCGTCTTGTCATATCATTTGATGTCAGATTATACGTTGCACCAAAATCAAACGGTGAACCGAAGCGAATTGCATTGTAATACATGGTTGCAAACCCGATGATTAAAAACGGTACGATAACCAGTACTGTATTGAGTAGTCCCTTTTTTGAAAAAAACAGCCGGTCTTTCACCAGTTCATCCAGAAAATCGGGATTGCCAGTACAAATATCAGGATAAATGCCGGCCGGCACTGCAGTGTAAATGCAATAAACAATGAACCAAGCACCAGTTTATAGCGGCATACCGTATGACTGCCTTTTGCATCAATCCAGAATGTGAGTCCTAATATGCTAAACAGCAGACTACAAATAATCGGTACGGAATAAATGGTTCCATAGTACACAAGATACACGATGGAACTTGCAAATGTCACAAACAGCCCGCTTAAAAAATAAACTGCCATTGATACCTTTTCAAAATATTTTTTACAAAATACATACACAAACCAGTAAATTGCCAGAACCGTTAATACCGTTAATACCGGCATCAAATTCCATGTCATTAAATCATGTCCTGTAATCAGCTTGTACGGAATGTAAAATAAAATCGCCGGAAGTACACCAAAATAACAGTAATACTTTCCTTCATAATATGCATAATCCATACATTCCTTCTCCCCGGCTGCCGATAATGCTGCATTTCTAAGAACCGGGTCATATGGATTCTCAAGTGATATAACCGTATCTGTCGGCTGTCTGTCTAAATAGGCATGTCCTTCCATTAATGCATCTGCCAGTTCATTATAAATACCATGCACGTAGACCCCGTTGTTGATTTCTGCCTGCATATTCTGACCCGGCTGGACAATATATCCAATCAGATAAAGCAGTACACATTGAAACAGAATTGCACCTGCCACAGCTGCAGCCTGCTTTTTATTTGTCTTCCACGACGTTACCGGCACTTTGTACAGACTGCTTTTTGCTCCAAATAACACAAAAAACACCCATATAACAACCATCAGCACAATTCTTAAAAATGAAACCTGAAAAGGAATTGTACGGTTAAACTGAATTCCTCTGATTGTCGTCCCCGGTGTTACATTCTGAAAATAAATCTTCATATAATCAGACTGTCCTGACAAGTGTGTCCGTAAATATTTTGTCAATTTTACCGTGCTGCAGACTGTCGTTGTCTGTAAATCAAACCCCGCCAGATTTGCCTCATCATTTGCATATACACCAACTGTCAGTGTTGCGTCTTCTCCGTCTGGAACATCTAAATAAATCGTGTTTAACGACATATTCATATTTTCAAATGTAATCCATGTATCATTGGAATCGTTTAATATAAAACTCCCATCATCAGATACGGTCACGGAATATCCGTGACCGGTAACATAAGACTGGGCAACGGCAGCGGTATAACCTGCCGTTGCCCAATGCCTAAAATTAAATACAAAGATTTCCAAAAATGCAATTACGATGACTCCCAGCAGTACGCTTTTTACCAGCCTATTGCTTTTTATAAACGCCATGCGTCTGAACCTCCTGCATTTTACTTAAGCGTATTTTCACTTTCCTTCATTCTGTTGAAGCTGCCGGATGAAAAATCAACCAGATACTTATAAGAGCAGTCACTGATTGTATTAAACTTTACAACATTATCAACAGATGTTCCTGTCAGTGAATCTTCCGCAATGTATACACCAACACTGTGTCCGTAAATCGTATTATTCATGATGATATTACCATCACTTCCAAATCCGTCTAAGCGGTCGCCGTCATCTGCGCCCACCTCTAACGGTTCGATATCAACACCGCTGGATACTTTTGAACCTGCAAGATTCTTATTATTGTTATAAACCGTATTATTGACAATCAGTGTTGCATCGCCTGTACGCACTAACTTAATACCATCACAAGTATTGTCATAAATTGTTGTTATCAACAAAATTATACAGTGCATTATCAATAGAAAGTCCCGGAAGACCTCCCAGTTTACCTGTTTCTGAAATATCGTTGCCATAGAACCATGTTCCGATGCAGCCGTAATCCAGGCATACACCTTCCAGATAGCAGTCTGAAATCTTATTGTTTAATACATAAGCCTTATACGTACCAATACAATATATACCTTCACCGACTGTCAGTCCTGAAACAGTGTTGTTCTGACAGATAACCTCATGAGGACCTGTTACTTCCTGATCTACACGGATTGGCACACCTTCATTTAAGCAGCTGATCATGATACCTGCTCTACCGGCACAATTGTTGATTGTATTGCCTGTGACATTGATATAGAACTCATCATCATATACGGCAATACCGTCACCGCCGCAGTTTGAAATTGTATTACCGGCAATCTTTACATACTGTGAAGTATCGCCGTTGTTATTCTTTACAACAATGCTGTTGCCTGTTGAATTTGCAAAATTACAGTTCTCAACAAGTACTTTATCTGCTCCCCAGAGATTTACATCGACCTGATAAGCAACTGCTGTATTCAGATTACGAAGACCTGCATTACTTGAAATATGCTGATTTACGTATTCTGTAAAGTAATAAAATGAAACCGCAATATCCGGTGTTGTTCCGCCTGCTTTCTGGTAAATGGTATGTCCATTACCGTCTAAGACTGTATTTGACGGAATCATAATAGTGTCATACTGTCCGTTTACATACAAATCCTGATTTAATACAACAATCTTACCCTGATTTGCAAGAAGGAAATCATTTAAACCTCCTGAAGCAAGGATTCCAACTGTTGTACCATTATAATAAACTTTTTCTGTCGGCAGTGACGATAACGCACTGTCAATTGCTGATTCTGCCGCATTTTTTGCAGCGGAAGGATTCGTCAGTTCTGACAGATTTAATCCAAGCTTCTGTAAGCGTGAATATACCTGTGTCTGGGAAACCATTGCTGTATCAAATGCTGACAAATCATACTTCTCAGCATAATCTGTACTTGCAGTATCTCTGATAGAACTGTCATAGTTTTCCGAATGGGATATCAGCGTTGCTGCACCATTCGTTACCTGATAGGTCTTCTTTTGGTAATTTGCTTTTCCTGAATAGCCAAAGTCTATTCTGCCGTTTCTGTAATACCAGTAACCGTACTCATTCTCACCAATTCCGTTAAAATACGAATCAAGGTATCCGTCAGTGAAATACCACCAGCCATATTCATTTGCTGCCATTCCGGTATAATCCCATACAATGTGTCCGTTTCTGTAATAGAACCAGCCATTTTCATTACATGCCATTCCGGTATAATTCCAGTCTAACACACCATTGGTAAAATACCACCAGTCATACTGATTGACTGCCATTCCGGTATAATTCCAGTCTAACGCACCATTGGTAATATACCACCAGCCGTAGTCATTGCATGCCATTCCGGTGTAGCCCCAGTTTAACGCACCGTTTGTAAAATAGAACCAGCCGTTTTCATTTGCTGCCATTCCATTATAACCCCAGTCTAACACACCGTTGCTAAAATAGAACCAGCCGTTTTCGTTGCATGCCATTCCGGTGTAATTCCAGTCCAATGCACCGTTACTAAAATAAAACCAGCCGTTTTCATTGCTTGCCATTCCGGTATAACTAAAATCGATAGAGCCGTTTGTCACATACCACCAGCATATTCGTTCCATGCCATTCCGGTATAGCCCCAGTCTACGCTTCCGTCCGTGTAGTAGTGCCACTGACCGTCATCACCGACTGCAGCCCGCTCCACTCAGCGGCATCCGCTTTTGCTGACAGGCCCATGGTCATAACAAGAACCACTGCCGCTGCCAGTAAAATCTTTGAAAGTCTTTTCATTCACATTTCCTCCTTATAGTCTAATAGTACTTATATTGTAGCATAGTTTTTCCACAAAGAAAATACTGAAAGCATAAATTCCCTATCTGATATAAAAATGCTGTGGTTTCCGAATTCCCTCAAAACCACAGCATTTCATTAAAATGTCTGAATTTTTTTCACACCGCGTACAATTCCATTGATAATTAAAACACCGATTGTAATAAACAGCGTTCTAAGCACAATTGTTGTAAGCCTTGTATCTGCCAGTCCGAGCCACTGTGCAAAATAACCCCATGGTATAATCATCATTTCAAACAAATGCACACACAGGATTTTCATGCTGTTACGTCCATACCATATCAGTATTTTTGCACACTTCTTCCAATGCTCCACATACGTGGAAAGCTTTATCAGAAGCAGGCTTCCTGCCAGCGCTCCCGGTATGGCAGCATAATTGGGCACATACCGTATTACCATATTAATCCCGCCTATATGCGCCGCACATACATACACAACAGCCACGAGCAGCCAGCAGACAACCGTCAGTTTTTTCTTTTCCCAAATCTGTACTTTTGAAAAAAGATATCCGGCATAAACAAACAAAATAGCAAAACCGCCGATATCTGCATTTGTCGGTATCCACAGGTATTGACCGAAAATGTAGGACAGTGTTGAAACCGTTATAACCAATATGGCGCGCTGCCACTCCTGCCACTGCTTTGTTGCATGAAATACCAGCTGCATAAACAGGGTGCTCCAAAAGAATGCCAGCAGAAACCAGATTGCACCAATCCGCCACACCGGAAAAAACCACCGTACCTCATCTACGCCAAATCCGAATAACGAACCAATGGCTGTGTTAATACACAGGCTTTTTATAATTTCCGGTGTCCAGTGCTGTATATATGCACTGGCTGCCCTTCCTATAATAACAAACACCGCAGTTATACCATATGGAATAAGCAGTTTTTGCGCATTTTTTTTAATTACTGCCAATATGCTTTTTTGCCTGAATAAAATACCTGATGTAATAAAAAATACCGGCATGTGAAATGCAAAAATATAATCATTGATTTTCAGACCAACAAGTGAATGACCCAGAATCACAAGTAAGATTGCAATTCCCTTTGTAACGTCAATCCAGCCTATTCTCTGCTTCGTCTTTTCCATACTTAAAATCCATACCAGAAGTTCATATCAACATTGCCTTCAATACCGTTTACATGCCCTGTGCTTGTATACTGCCACATAATCCAGTCACCTTCCGGAACTTCGGATGTATCTTCTTTATACCATGCAAGCCACTTATAAGCTTCAATCTCACTCTGGATTAATACATTCTGGAAATAATTCCAGTTAGCATACACACCGGCAGTATAACCTGCGCGGCTGACTCTGTCCATTACAGTGACTGCTATACGGGTAATCAGTTCCCTGCCCTCTGAGCTGTACGGATCAATATTATATTCGTTATAATATTCCGTATCTTCGATATCAATATACACACCCAATACCGGATTAAATCCCTGTAACATTCTTAAAATATGATTTGCTTCGCTGTTTGCCTCATCTTCATTGACTGCATACGAATACAGATATACACCATACGGAATACCTACGCGTTCGCATTCCTGCATATTGCGCACTGCCCATACATCATCCTGATCTGTATCATCATTACCGTAACCGACACGGATAATGGCAAATTTAATCCCGTCTGCTTTTACGGCATCCCAGTCAATTTCTCCGTTGTGCTTTGATACATCAATTCCCACAGATGAATTCTGAAGGCTGTTGCCATACCATTTTTAACAATATATGTAATTCCCACATACGTGTATTCACCGTCATAATTATAATTAATTGTACCGTTTTCAAAATACCATGAACCGTAGCTGTTTGAAGCAACGCCCGTAAAGTCCATATCAACGCCGCCGCTGCTTACATACCACCAGCCATATTCATTTGCTGCCATTCCATTATATGTAAAGTCAATTGTTCCGTTAGAAACATACCACCAGCCGTACTCGTTGCTTGCAAGGCCTTCATAGCTTCTGTCCAGATAACCGTCAATTAAATAATACCATCCGCCCGCATAGACTGCCATTCCGGTAAAATCTCTATCCAGCGCGCCGTTTGTAACATACCACCAGTCATAGTTTAACGGTGCCATTCCGGTATAAGAAAGATCAACTGCACCATTGTTTACATACCACCAGCCATATTCATTCAATCCAAGTCCTGTATAGGAAAGATCAATTTCTCCGGCATTGATATACCACCAGCCATATTCATTTAATGCAAGGCCTGTAAAATTCGTATCTACTTTACTCCTGAACAGATACCACCAGCTTCCATTGGCTGCAACCATGCCGTCTTCATTAAAATCAATTGTACCGTTGACTGCATACCACGGCTCACCGTTTACATCAGCGATTCCGGTATACGATAAATCCAGTGCACCATTATGCATATACCACCAGCCGTATTCATTACATGCCATTCCGGTAAAGTCCCAGTCAATTTCACCATCTGTCAGATACCACCAGCCATATTCATTAACAGCCATCCCGGTATAAGAATCATCCGCTGTCCATCGGTATAACATACCCAGTCATCATTTTCCAGCTGAAGCGTATGTTCTGCCGCCTGCGCGCTTACCGGGTGCAAACTAAAGCAAAACATAAACAGCAGTGCTGCCACTGCGCCTACGAATGTCTTTTTCATCTTACCTCTTTTCCGCATGAAACATCCCAATTTCCATGCCTGTCAAACACTATCTACATTTTCCCTTTATATCATCAGCCTGCGTACAAATTGAGGACCTCCTGATCCATCGTATTGTTCGGCATGCTGTTAAACATGGTACTGTGACACTCAATGGCAAACCACTCACTGCCAAGAATCGTATTATCGAACACATCATTACAGTAAGAACCTTCTGCCAGAAATACACCTGCATAATTGCTGCCTGTCACAATATTTCTACAAACAATATTTTCATAGGAGGCTGTAAATCCAGTCCTTTTACCGGCTCGTCCGGCGTACTGGCATGCCCCACTTCTATACCAAAGAAATGAAAAGATTCACTTTTTCCTTTATTGTTATCAGAAACTGTATTTTCCATAATAATATTGCGGTATGCGGAACGTACCATCTTTACACCGCTTCCGTAATTCTGTGTTACGTTGTTATTCACAATCGTATTGTATGCGGAATTATCAATGGAAATACCCGGAAGCTTCGCAGGCGATGAACCGTCTGAGAGACGCCCAAATGCCGTTACAAAGTCCGCTTCCAAATCTTCATCGGACTGTCTTAAACGTCCGCCGTTTTCCTTGACAATATTGTTGCTTACATACGCACCGAATGTACCGTAGTCCAGACACATACCCTCTTTATCATTCTGATAAATGATATTTTCAACAATATAAATCTGATATGCCCCATCAGAATAAATACCTGATGAATTATTGTGTTTTACATTATTCTGATATAACACAATATCATGCGGTGTATCCAGCAGATTGTATAAATGTTCGTCTTTAAACTCATTATATGCCGTATAATAATCGTCAATTTCCATTGAAGTCATAACAATACCGGCTGTCAGATTTCTTGTGCCGTAATTGTCAATCACATCATTCCCGGTAATAATACCATTACTGATATTTCCATTCAGGAAACTGCACCGTTGCCGTTATAAGAAACGGTATTGTTCTTTAATACAAAGTCATGATTTTCACCCATCATGACCAGTCCCTTATAAAGAGAATTGGAAATCGTACAGTTTTCAATGGTAAATGTATTACTTCTGATAATATAGACGCCATATTGATAAGCGCCGGAAACAAGTTTTACATTATATAACGCAAAATTTGTACAGTCTTCTGCAATCACCGCCTGTGCAGTTCTTTGTTCCTGACTGCCTGTAAACGCAACACCCTCTGCATTAATTGCAATATTGGATTTTAACCGGATAGGTTCATCCAAATACACAGAATCACTGCTGATGGTTATATACGTATTGTCACTCTGTTGAATCAGCGCATTTAATTCAGAAGCTGTTGTTCCTGTAAATTCCGCTCTGCCCGTAAATACATTTCCAGTCTGTATTGTCTGGGAAACTTTATTGTATAAATTTTTCCAGTTCAGTTCCGGTGTTTCAAAGGACGCCGTATCAATTCCCAGTTTTTCTATCTTTTGTAACACCTGAAGATTACTCATATATTTTTCCGAATCTTCTGCTGCCATTCTAGATAATGCCGGAAGTTTATTCGCTGTCATAATACTGTAACAATCTGAGGGATTCAGTTTCATCACTGCATTATTAACATCGTAATCCAGCGACTGTATCGCTTTATCATAAGCCTCCTGCTCTGCTTCATCCTGTGCATCAATCACTGCTTTTTTGCGGTTGTACGCTTCCTCTGCAGCTTTATTATCCACTACAGGAGAGACCGGCTGTGTTACCTCTCGTACATAGATTGTTCCTATGACAAGAAAATACACTATTACCGCAGCTATGATAATCCTCTTTTTATTTCTTCGCTTCTTCAATGTTGCTCCTCCATACCGCAGACATTTTACTGCTTATCCAGTCCGAGATATTTACTCCAGAACTGAATGTTTTTGATCTCATTTCCACGCTTTAAGAAATCTTTTTTCGCTTTATTGTATTTAAAGTCAATCTGAATGGTGAGTCCCAGTACCTGGAAAAACTTTGCAACAGCCTGACCCCAGCTTCTTTCACATTCAAATGCTTTATTGGCTGTTACATCGTAAAATACAATCTTTTTTGCTCTCCATACTGCCGGGAATGTTACCTGTGCCATGGATACAATACGGATATGCTTCGCCGGAAGCAGATAACCGTTTAAGGTCAGCTTACGCACGATATTGTGCAGTGTGCTTAACTTTGTCGTTCTGGATGCCTCGTAAGTCTTATAGTGGAACGGCACACTGATCTGATCCATCGGCACTGCCTTATAGCCTGCTGCCATAATTTCCTTGTGAAGCTTTTCACCATCTGTATTTAAGAAGAAATCCACACCCTTTAAGAAATCCTTTACACCTCTTGTATGTAAATCCACATTCTTATAACGGTAGAACTTACACTCTCTGCGCCACTGTCCCCAGACTGCCTTCTTTAACTGTGCCTTGCCCCAGTTCGGGAAGTGGAATGTATTGTCCACCAGTCTGTTACGAATAATGTAGTATTCCAAAAATGAAGAATATTTATTTTCAAAAGGCTCATGCCATACGCAGATACCGTTCATCAGAATCAGATGCTTCATATTGCGCAGTCCGTATTCAAGGTCATCACCGCGGATAAAGATTGGCAGCGGCAGATTCTCCTCTGATACGACGTCCATTGGGAAACAGCAGTACCACCATGCGTTAAATTCTGTATATTCTTCAATTTCATTAAAGAGGCAGTCCCATGTCACATTCATGTTTAAGTTGGACTTATTGGAAATCAAATTCCCGGCATTCCATGATGCGCCGGATTCCACCTGTATATTCGGCTTATCAATGCGAAGCATTGCACCGCCGATAAACGCATCGGCATATTCATCCTTTAACAGCGAAAGAATCGTATAGGTCTTTTCAATGGATTCTGTATCGATTGTAATATCATCATCCATTAACAGCGCATGGGTAATGCCGTGCGGATTGCCGTTCTTTAAGATTTCCATAAGACCTCTTGTAAATCCGCCCGCACCGCCGGTATTTTTGTTGCGTACAATATGAATTTTGTCACTGCCAAGCTTGTCAATATCCAATGTCTGTCCGTTATCGGATACAAAAACCTCGAGATGTTCCTGTAACGGGCTGTCCGGATTGTTAAATACATGCGCATTTAACAGTCCGATATTCTTTTCAATATAACGTTCACGCTTAAAGGTACAGATATCAATCCCGATTTTAGGCTGTCTTGCAGGCTTTTCAATCGCCGTATCCTCGTAGTAACCGCCGTAAAGCGCAGCACCGTCTGAGAGTGCGGTCACTTCAAAATAGAGCATACCTTTTTCTTCATTGCCGAATGGGAATGAATAGGAGCTTCTTTCTGTCGTATGCACTTCCTGTCTTACAAGCTCTTTCTTTAAAACTTCTCCGTGAAGAAACAGCTTGCTTGAAAGTGTCACCAGTACATCACCCTGTAATTCCAGATTGACGGATACTTCTTTAACCTGTGTGTACTTTCTCCACTTTTCAATGGAAAATCCGTTAAAATACGTATCAAATTCCACTTTACCGCCTTTATCCAGCGAAAAGCCTCCGCCCGGCATCATATAGACTTTGCTGCGGTTGATAAAGTTTAAATCGCTTTTTAAATGATTCTCATCTCTGTTGATGTTAAAATCATCATCAATCACATTGGTGTGCAGATATAATTTTTCCTCGGTGCATAATCCTCTGTCGGCCAAAGTATTTTCTGAAGCTTCATCTTAATTCATTTCTCCCATTCTAACTATTCTACTCTTTTACAGAGTATTTATCTTTATCTTTCCCTTATTTACAGTTCTTTTTCACACATTTCAAGTGCTGCTGCAATCACCTTATCCATATCGTAATACTTGTATCCGCCAAGACGTCCGCCAAAGATAACCTTGTGTTCTTTGTCGGCAAGCTCCTTGTACTGCTGATACAGGGCGTTGTTCTTGTCATTATTGACCGGATAGTACGGCTCGTCGCCCTTCTTCCATTCGCTTGAGTACTCTCTTGAAATAATGGTTGTCGGCTGCTTGCCGAATTCAAAGTGCTTATGCTCAATAATTCTTGTATACGGCACTTCTCTTTCTGTGTAGTTGACAACGGCATTTCCCTGATAGTTTTCCATCGGCAGTTCTTCTGTTTCAAAACGTACGGAACGGTATTCAAGTACACCCAGCTTATAATCATAGAACTGGTCAATCATACCGGTGTATACAATCTTATCTGCCATTGCATCAAATTCTTCTCTGTTGTCAAGGTAATTCGTATTTAAACGGACTTCAATGCCGTCTAACATCTTTTCTACAATCTTTGTGTAACCGCCAATCGGGATACCCTGATATCTATCGTTGAAGTAGTTGTTATCATAGATAAAACGAAGCGGCAGACGCTTGATGATAAAGGACGGTAAATCCTTGCAGTCACGTCCCCACTGCTTTTCGGTGTAACCCTTAATCAGCTTTTCGTAAACGTCTTTTCCAACTAAGGAAAGTGCCTGTTCTTCAAGGTTCTTTGGCTCTGTAATATTTAAGTCTGCAATCTGTGATGCAATAATGTCCTTTGCTTCCTGTGGTGTTGCAATATTCCACATTTTGCTGAAGGTATTCATGTTAAACGGCAGATTGTAGAGTTCATTCTTATATCTTGCTACCGGTGAGTTGATATAGTTGTTAAATTCCGCAAACTGATTAACATATTCCCAGATTTTCTTATCAGATGTATGAAAAATATGCGCACCGTATTTATGCACATTAATGCCGGATACATTTTCACAGTAAATGTTACCTGCAATATGGTCTCTCTTATCAATCACCAGACAAGTCTTTCCCTTCTTTTTGGCTTCATATGCAAAAACTGCACCGTAAAGACCTGCACCTACTACTAAATAATCATACTTCATTTTTTAATCCTCCTTGTTTTGCGAAGCAAAATGCCATGTGAGTTTACTCACATTCTGCCCCAGGCAGGAGCAGGGGATTTTACCTCCTATTTCTCATATGCCATCATAGCACTTTGTTTTTTTTACACTATTTCCCAATCGTGTTCAAATGTACACGGTCCAAATTCATTGTGGACATAATCGCGTACCGTAATCTGCATAATGTTGCGGACATTGTCGTAAAGTTCTCCGTGTTCGCCGTTGATACCGATGTCCAGATAATACTTGCCCGGAAGCAGCATCAGCTTTTCTATGGTAAATGTGACTTCTCCGCTTTCGTCTAATACCGGAAGCGCATCTCCCGGCTTTGCAAAGCAGCTGCCGTAGCAGTACTGCCAGTTATCGCGGACAAAATCCATATTGAAATTGACGGCAATGCCTTTTAAGGCTGTCGCATATGAAAACTTTAAAACAACCTTATCGCCTGTACTAAAGGTCTGACATGGATTTCCGTCATTGTCGTATAAATCCACTTTGGTAAACCGCACCTCGTGACTTCCGTCCCGGCGCGCCTCCGGGTGGACATTCTGTGTCAGTTCAAGTATCGAGCGTCCTCTTTCATCGGAAAGCTTTTCTTTGCTTTCCTCTGCCAGCCTTGCGATACGCTCATCTTCCATCGAATCCAGATAATGCATGCCAATCAGCTTCGGACTTCCGTCTTCCCGGATTTTGCCTTCCTCCAGCCAGATTAAACGGTCACAGATGCTGTATAACTGTTCCATGGAGTGCGATACAATAACAATGGTCGTTCCCTGCTCTTTAATCTCTTTTAAGCGTTCAAAACACTTTTTCTGGAAGCTGACATCGCCGACTGCAAGAATTTCATCAATCAGCAGTACATCGGCGTTGACGTTAATCGCAACGGCAAACGCAAGACGCATATACATACCGGACGAATAGGTACGCACCGGATTGTCAATATACTCTTCAAGCTCCGAAAAGCGGATAATTTCTTCAAGCCGCTCGTCAATTTCTTCTTTTTTTAAACCGAAAATAGTCGCGTTGATATAAATGTTTTCCCTGCCTGACATATCCGGGTGAAATCCCGCACCCAGTTCAATCAGGCTCGATACCCTGCCTTCGACCTTTACCGTGCCGGAATTCGGCTTTAAAATCTTTGTGAGCAGCTTTAATGTTGTACTTTTGCCGCAGCCGTTACGCCCAATCAGTCCCACTGCCTGTCCCTTTGGAATCTCAAAGGAAATGCCGTCTAGAATCTGTCTGTTTTCGTGGCGGTTTCTGTTGTGGAATATTGCACGTTCCTTGAGCGTGCTTCCCTTGTCCATATAAACCTTAAAATGCTTTTCAACATCTTTTACTTCTACGGAATACTGTATTTCACTCATTATAATTCCTCCGCAAAATTATCATCCAGCTTGGCAAATACGAGTTCTCCGATAATCACCATGACAATCGCAAATACGGCTGAATATAATATATCTTTTCCTAATGGAAGCTCTTTCCAGTATAAAATTCTGTGATAAGACTCAATAACCGCAGTCATCGGATTCACCTTAAACAGCCACTTGATATTCGCCGGAATCATCTCCAGGGAATACATAATCGGTGTTCCGTAAATCCATGCCATTAAAACAACGGTTGTAATGTGTTCCAAATCCTTAAAAAATACGGTTCCTGCCGATACAATCAGGCAAAGCCCAGTGACAGCAGATATTCGATTGCCATAATAAGCGGCAGGTAAAGCAGTGCCTCTATGCGCACACCGATTCCTGAAATAAATAATACGGCAAATACAATGACAAAACAAAACAGCATATTGATAAAATTAGAGGTCACACAGGAAACCGGAAGGACTTCCCTCGGAAAATAGATTTTTTTAATCATATCCCCCTGATACCGTACACAGCCGGACCCCTGCCGGAGTGACATATCAAAAAACAGCCACGGAATCATGCCCACAATCATGTAAACATAAAACTTGTCCAGGTTGCTTCGGACAATCACTGAAAACACAATGGTATATACTATAATCTGACAAAGCGGATTGATAAACGTCCATAAAAATCCTAATACGGAACCCTTATATTTCCCTCTTAAATCCTTTTTCACAAGACTTCCTATCATATCGCTGTAGGAAATAATGTCTTTGATTCGTTCTTTCATGAAGATTCTATCCTTTCATATTGCAAGAATTTTAATTCTTTGTAATAAACCATTCCTAATCGTAACACATTTGTAATATCTACACAATACAAATCTTTGATAACCCTTTGCATTTTTATAGGATATCTCTTTATTTTTAATAGTATCCCTTTATTTTGTATTTTAAAGTATAATAAAGAATGTCCAGATTCATCAGTACTACACTTATTTTTTGCCGTTTACTTCCATTTTGTTTTAGCTTTGATTTTAACGCATAGCGGCGGCGCAGAATCTGTATTTTCTTTTTATCATATCCGTCTGTCTGTTCCAGAAATTCGCAGACGGCATAAAAAGAACGCTCCATTGCCTCATACGATGATGAATAACTGTTTACGGTATCATTGTGGATATAGATTTTATCCTCTATGGCACAGAAGCTTCTTTTTTCGTGAAACATCAGCAGCCACAGCAAAAAATCGTCACAGCCGTTTACGGTAAGACGGCGTTTGCACCAGTCTTCCGGTATCGCAGCTTTACGAATCAGGCACTGTCCCGGTGAAAATATCATATCTGTGCCATACAGATACATTTTTTCATGCCCCACTTCTTTTAGTACCGCCTTTTTGGCATAAATCGGAATCTGTTTTTCTAAAATATGCTCCGGCGTAAAAAATAAGCGGCAGCCATTGCCCGCCACAACATCTGCGTGGGTCTGCTCTGCCGCTGTAAGTAATGTCCGTACCGCACTGTCTGAAATGGCATCGTCCTGGTCTAAAAATAAGATGTACTCTCCCTGTGCTTTTGAAAACCCTGTCAGTCTTGCCGCATGAATCCCTTGATTTTCCGTGTGGTTGACGGCAGTCAGTTCAAAAGCCTGGTCTGGTACATAATTGCGTATCAGTTCATCTTCCTCTAAAGAGTCGTCTGCCGGACTGTCATTGACCAGAATAAATTCCAGTTTTGTCTGCGGCACATCCTTATCTTTTTGCGCAGCCAGAATCGCTTCTGTATTTTTTCGTATCATCGCCATCAGACCCGGAATATAGTCTGTTCCTTTATATAATGGAGTAATAATGCTTACTTTGATTTCATTCATATTTACAGACACTCCCTGAATAATTCCATATACTGCGCCGCGATTTTCTGGTAATCATACATTTTCAGCATTTCCTTGCTTTTATCTTCAAGCGCCTCACCGTTCTCCGGTTCTTTAAAAAAAGCCAGAATCGCTGCGGCAAGTGCTTCCACATCATCCGCCGGTTCATAATAATGGCACAGTCCCTTTGTCACCTCATAATTTGCGGATACTCTGGACAGCAATGTCGGCACCTTTAAAATCATCGCTTCCACCGCCGTCATGCCAAAGCCCTCAAACAGGGATGGATTAATATACAGGCAGCTGTTTACCAGAAGCTCTCTTTTTTTTCTTCCGTCCACAAAACCCGTAAAAATGACACGTCCGGACAGGTTATGCTGCTCTACATAATCCTTTAAATACGCTACGCGCTTTGGCACATTGCCACCAGCACCAGATTCCTGTCAATGCAGTCTGCAATCATTTCAAATGCCTTAATCAACGTAATAATATTTTTATGGTGAAACTGCAGATTAATTGCAACAATATCACCCTTTTTGGGTGTCGGCGGAATCACGTCATTGACATGCACTTTAATCGGATTATAAATCTGCACAATCTTATCTTTATACCGCGCATAATAATTCTGGATTTCCGAGCGGTCCGCTTTACTGATAGCAATAATTTTATCTGCGTGCTTAAAATCCACTGCATACATGACTTTGTATAACAGATATTTATACCATGCCACCTTCACACTGCCCATCACCCGGTGCGATACCGCTTTAATATCGTGTGGAATCATGACGGTCGGTACCTTCAGTTTTCTCAGTCCGTTGGTACAGCTGGCATGAAAAACAACACCGATATTGTATTTACGGATGACCTTCGGCACAATCCATGTATTTACCCGCTCAATATCCAGCAGACGTACAAGCTCCGACTCTTTTTTCGGCGGTTTTACCGTGATTACCGTCACTCCGGGTGCAATCTGCTCCAGATAAGCCTTTGCATAGTCATAACACAGCACAACGCACGCACCCATGTCTTTATTTTTACAAATGCCTTCCAGCAGATTTATCGCGACCTGGTCTTTTCCCCCGGCATGCTGACGGCTCAAATATATATAATTAAGCAGTATTTTTTTTTGTTCATCCTCTTTCATCATTCTCACCACATTCACATTTTTAATGCCGTTTATTCGGGCGGTTCATCGTAATAATGTTTAAAATATACCCTGTAGAAAATCGCCCACGTATCCCGGAATGCCTTTACAATATCAGACATCCCGATTCTTCTGGAGCTCTTATCCCGGACATAGACCACCTTGACCGGCATCTGTTCGATTTTAAAGCCACGGCGGTGGACCGCCACTAAAAGTTCAATATCATAGGCAAAACCGGAAGTGCGCACCAGATGGGCTACCGGCTTTACAGCCTCTGCCTTAAAAACCTTTAATCCGGTCTGTGTATCACGCACATTCAGATGAAACAGCACAAGAAGCATCATATAGTAGCCAAGGCTTATCACCTTGCGTACAAACGGATAGTGAAGTTCAGAATCCTTGTGGAACTTACATCCAATCACAACATCGCTTCTGCTTTCCTGCATTTTCTTTAAATAGCCCTCAAGCTGTGCGGGATTTAACTCTAAATCCGCATCCACAAACGCAATATAATCGCCCTCTGCCTGACTGATTCCTGAAATAATGGCATTGCCCTTGCCACGGTTTTTATTGGATGTCACCAGCTTTATGCGTGTGCCGGACACCCGCATGCCCGGCACAACCGGGTGCGGCTGTTTCGCATCATCGCGTATGGCACGCTCAATTTCCTGCTTTGTCTTATCCTTACTGCCGTCATTGACGGCAATAATCTCCATATCCGGTGCAAACTGCTCCACGATGGATAGTGTCTGCATAATACTGTTATAAATCAGTGCCTCCTCATTATAGGCCGGCATGACAATTGATAATTTTCCCCTTAACTGATACATACTTCTCCAATACCCTGTTATTCAGATATATATTCATATACCGCCACCGGCTGTATGCTGCTTACAAATTCCTGTGCATACGGAATCCACGCTGCAATACCGTCCAGTTCTTCCGGCATCTTTACATCCATCTGTATTTTATTATCTTTATGATAAACGGTGTCCATCCCGCTATCCGCTACCGCTCCGGATTCAGGTTCTCCGCTGATTACATAGACATGGCTGTAACGGTCTTTTAACCTTGCACACTGCACTGCTGCCGCTTCTTTATCTTCCTTTAACGGATATACCGGACAGTCTGTCATATATTTTAACGAAACCATCAGCTGTGGAACGACTTCTTCCCCAAGTACCACCACACTGTCTTTTTCATCTACGGTTTCTGCAAGCTCTGTAAGAATTTTCCACTGCAGCTGGGTCTGATCCTGACCGTTCACTACAATCCCCGCATACGGAATCAGAACTGCTGCCACCGCAAGCGCCGCCGCTGCACAGAGCATACCGTATCCGTCCCTTAAAATCCGGATATGAGCCATACTTTCCGCCGTCCGTGACAATATATACGCCCCCAGTACAACGATTACTGCTATATATGGTACAATATATCTTCCATAGTAATAATAATGTAGTATTTCTTTCTTAAATACGGCTGAATAAATGATAACACAATAATAAAACATTGCCGTCAAAAGTACAATAGAATCCTTCTTTTTAAACCATGACGGACGTAAAAAAGCCGCGATAAAAATCACCGGCATGAGCATTATACCACTGCTTAACAGATACGCATAGCTTGTCATATAGGCTGACGGATACGCACTTTTTTTTTCATTACCAGCAGGCATGCTGCGAGTCCTGCCGCTGCAAATACCCATACAAAAATCCGCCAGCAGGCATTCTTGAACCGATTCTGCTCTTTCCGCATAGATTGTGCATTTACGGATACCGCTTTTGTGTTTTTCTTTACCGGAAGAAGTCCAAGCACCAGCGAAAACACGATTCCTGCCACGGACACCGCCGTTACAAAGGCTTTGAGGTTTGACGGGCCTACCGGTCCGATATATAAACGGTCATAGTTGCCGTACACATACGTAAGTGAGCTTGCATACATCATAAAAAAGCCTGCAAGATATCCGGCAAGCATGACAACTGCCCCGGCAATATAGCCTTTCCTGCCTGTTTTAAAATATAATCCGTATGCCATCAGCACAAATAACGGCATAAATACATAAATTGTAATATGTAAAAATGCAAATACAACGACCGGTATGCAAAAGAGCCAGCGGTATTCTTCATGCTTTTTGTCTGTTAAAAGATAAAGCATTGCTAAAATGACAAATGCCAGCGTTGTTTCCACAAGAGAGGTTTTTGCCTGCCACAAAACCTGTGGTGACAATACATATAAAAAGAGTGCAATCGCTTTATACAGTGTCTTTATTCCCAGATTTTCAAGCACAAGCCATAAAAGAAATACAGATAATGCCAGAATCCATGTTCCCAGCTGCATCATATGCTCCACGCCGCAAACTCTTGCATATACGGCGAGCAGTGCACTGAATGTATGTACCCCATGCAGACTGCCGGTTGTATCATTTTGTGCCACGCCCTGCACCTGTTCTTCATCCAGCGTAAAATTATATCCCTCCAGATGATTTCCGATTGCCGCCATGTAATCACTTTTATCCGATGCTGATACACAATCCCCATACTCGTCAAATGTCATGAAATTATTATTATAACCATAGACATATCCGATTGCCTTTGCCTGATAAACGCCTTCGTCCTGTCCCATGCCAAACATTCCGAATGTCGTCCCCACAAGCGGTATCACCGCCAGCAAAAAGCCAATCCCTATAAGATTTTTCTTCCACAGGAATGTGCAGGACGGCTTTGTCTTTTTATATGCATAAGCCGCTCCCGCCACCGCCACTGTAAATCCCAGTGTCAACGCTGCCGCTCTTTCCAGTGAAAAAATATTCAATCCGATTAAAATGCCCGCTGAAAGCAGATATGCAAGCACTGTTTCCGATACACCAAGCAGGACAAGTTCTGCAAAATCTCTCTGCTGATAAAGCATCGAAAGTCCCACGCCTGCTGCCCCGGCTGCCACAAGCAGCAGCACCGCCGTCAAAATGCCTGCTATTCCGCTGTGCACGCCTGCCTCAATAACAATGCCTGCGGCTGTTATGACAATGCCTGCCACAAAAAGCACAGGCAAAGCTCTCTGTGCCGTTTTTTCTGCTTTTATATACCCCATGCAGTGTATCAGGATATCCGCCACACACACAAGCACAAGCACAATGCCGGATACCAGCCACAGATACTGTGCAAACCCTTTGCCTGAATGAATCATGACGTCATCTTCTGGTTGGAAATGCGTTGTAACCACATACACCAGACCTGCCAGACATAATAAAATGAGTGTACGCAAAAAGGGTCTGACGATACTTTCCGTTTGCTTTAAACAGACATTTGGTTTTCCTCCCGCAATCCGGCAGATTACCGCCGCCACAACAGACAACAGCCATAAAACCGCTAGTGTCTTATTGAGCGAAAATCCGCCGAAAAGGGCAAGAATTCCTCCTGACATGCCAAAGCCTGCAAGCAGCACTGCAAAAGAAACGGTGACTGCATCCATCAGCTCCATTCTTTTTCCGATACATACAATTCCATACGTAAGCACTGTTATTATCATCAGTACCACTGCTGTACTATTCACGTCAAACCCTCCAATATTCTCTTAAATTTATCTTAATTTATAGAAAACCAGTCTTTCATCATTACTTACAACCGGTGTCACACCGGTATATTCCTGCACGCTCTTTTCCAGCGCCGTCCACTCCGGTTCTTCATAGGCATCGCGGTTAATATACAGACCGTCAAAACCCTTTGATAAAATTTCCTGAATCATCTTATCAACCGGCAGGGAAGCCGTTTGTTCATACCAGATATCCGTGTCACTTCCGTCTGTTGTACCAAAACTCCATTTTAACTTATCAGAATGAAGATATCCGATATAATGTGATAAATGTCCCATATCATTCTGAATATCCCCTTCCGGATACTCTGCATACGGAAGCTGGAATATACTGTCATCTTCATCCATGACTGCATCCACCCGTGCAAAGAAATCCGCATCACTTATCCATTCTTCTTTATTGCCTTCAAAATTAAAAGATACGGACGGATTCTGCTCCCAAATGGCAAACAGCATCACAAGGGCAACACCGCCCATGTATACACATTTCCATACGGTTTTCGCAATCTTTCCTTCCCACTCATTTAAAAGCAGGCAGACCGCGGTTAGGGCAAAAAATCCGATAAATACGGAGATTCTGTTATATCCTCTGATAATTTCAATGCCCATCATAAATATGATAGAACCGAAACCACCCATTGTTGCCAGCAGAATCCCGCAGATATTGAGGTCTGCAAGTACTGTCAGGCGCTTTGTAAGTGTGCTTTCGTTCTTTCTTCTTGTAAAAAGCCATACCAGCAGGAATAAAAATCCGGCCGCGCCGACAATGCCGATGTATGCCGTCCAGTTTTCATTGACACACGGTACATATTCATTATACGCATAAATCAGCTTTTCAAGCGGTCTGATACCGTGTCCGTTTACCGGAAGCAACAGCTGGATAATCTTTAAACAGTACGTTTCAGAATCGGCAACACTGCGGATTCTGCCTTCCAGTCCTGTTCCACCGTGTACAATCCTGTAAAAAATTTCCGGGATAATGGAAATCACAACGCATACAATCACACTGAGGATACTGATACAGCCGCGCTTCAAATAATTCCAGTCTTTTGTGCGAAGCAGTGCCGTAAGCATTGCCACCATCAGAAAGAAGCATGCAAATATCTGCCAGTAGCCAATGCCTTCGCTGGCAATTAAAAATGCCATAATAAAACCCGCATAGTTGCGCTTATACTTAAAAAATCCCTTGCCCGGCAGCATAAAGCGTTCATCTTCATACAGCCAGATACACATTAATACCGCAAGCGGTACAAAATAGTAGCAGGACAATACAATGTGTCCGATACCGCGGATAAAGATAAACGGCAGGAACGCATATACAAGCGCTCCGCCTGTTGACAGCCACTCTTTAATGCGAAGCTGCCTGAGCACAAAATATGCCACATAGGCAATCATATAAAATGCGGATAAATAGACAAGATTGACCGTTTTGGCAACCTGGCCGCCCGTAATCCACAAAAATAGTTTTTCAAAAAAAACATCTGCATTATGCAGGCCTGCAATGACATCTGAGGTATTATAATAATACCCATCCAATGCTGTCAGTTTGTCCGTTCCGATATTCCATCCGGATTCCTGCACCAGCCTTACCGATACAAGCGCTGACATTTCATCACCGCCCTTGTATTCAAGCGGATATGTTAAATCCTGTCCCCGAAGTCCCAGAAAATGCACTACCAAAACAGTAACTGCCAGCGTAATAAAAACGAGCGCAGCCGCATCTTTATACCATTTTTTCACAAATGCCCATACTTGTTCTTTTTTCATAAAATGATTCGTTCCTTTTCGTTTTATTAAAACGAAAAAGACTGCCGTATAAACGACAGTCTTTTTCCAAAATTTATATGCCGGCGACCGGGGTCGAACCGGTACGGGAGTATAAGTCCCGCAGGATTTTAAGTCCTGTGCGTCTGCCAATTCCGCCACGCCGGCTGATTGTTACTCCGTTTCTTTTATATAGATGAAACAGAATGGACGGAGAAGGATTCGAACCTTCGAAGGCATCGCCAGCAGATTTACAGTCTGTCCCCTTTGGCCACTCGGGAATCCGTCCAAACGTGAGCATATCGCTCACATTTTGTTATTTTATCATATCTTTATGTCGTTGGCAATTGTTTTTTTACAAATTTAAAAACTTTTACTTCTGACATAAGTCCTGCACTCTCCAGTAATCCAATGTTTCCCGTAAGGTCTGCTCCAATGGAATCTGTGGTTTCCAGCCGGTACAGTCATGTACCTTTGAAATATCCGGTTCAATAATCGGCACATCGACCGGACGCAGTTTTTCTGCATCTACCCGGACTTCAATTTCCTTATCCGAAAGTGAAATAATCCGGTCTAGAATTTCCTGAATTTCCAGTGCATGTCCTGTTCCGATATTATAGGTTTCTCCGGCTTTTCCCTTCTGCACCAGTAAGGCGTATGCTCTTACAACATCACGCACATCGGTAAAATCACGCTTTGCCGAAAGATTTCCGACATACATCACAGGCTCTTTGACTCCTTTTTCAATCTCTGCCACCTGCTTGCAGAAATCTGCCACAACAAAGATTGGAGTCTGGTTCGGTCCGATATGATTAAATGCACGGACCATCATGACATCCATATGGTATGCCGCCGCATAAATGCTGCCAAGCATATTCTGGCAGGACTTTGTTGCCGCATAGATATTTCCCGGACGAAGCACCGTATCTTCAATAATCGGACATTCTTCCTGCCGGATATGTCCGTATTCTTCTCCTGAACCAATCAGCAGTACACGCGGCTTATAATCCAGTTCACGGACAGCATCCAGCATATTGACTGCGCCCTTGATATTGACATCAATGGTCAGCGCCGGATTTTTCCACGATACCGATACCGAAGACTGTGCAGCCAGATGAAAAATATAATCCGGACGGACAGTTTCCAGCACATCGGTAATCTCACTTTTATTCAGAATATCACAATCATAGACGACTGCATTTGAAAGGGCGAGCTGTTCTTTTTCCGTCTTTGTTACGGCAACCTCATATCCTAAATCATCATGAAGATGATTTACCAGATACGGGCCTACGAATCCGCCGCCCCCGATAATCAATGCTTTCATAGTTTTCTCCCATTTGGCATGTATTTTAGTTGGCTGACTTGATTTCTTTTTCTACGATTGCAAGGTCATTCTTTACCATGCGTTCTACCAGTTCGTTAAAACTGATTTCTCTTTCCCAGCCAAGTTCTTTTTCCGCCTTTGCAGGATTACCAATTAAAAGTTCTACTTCTGCCGGTCTGAAGAAATCCGGATTTACCTTTAATACAACCTTTCCTGTTGCCTTATCCTTTGCGATTTCATTCACGCCTTCGCCTTCAAATTCCACCTCAATACCGGCTGCCTTGAATGCAGCTTCTGCAAATTCACGGACCGTTCTTGTTTCATTGGTTGCAATAACATAGTCTTCTGCGTGATCCTGCTGTAATAACAGCCACATTGCGCGCACGTAATCCTTTGAGTGACCCCAGTCACGTTTTGCATCCAGATTTCCCAGTTCTACGTGATCCTGTACGCCCAGCTTAATGCGTGCAACCGCATGTGTAATCTTTCTTGTTACGAATTCCAGACCACGTCTTTCACTTTCATGGTTGAAAAGAATACCTGAGCAGGCATACATATCGTAGCTTTCTCTGTAATTCTTTGTAATCCAGTGTCCGTAAAGCTTTGCAACGCCGTATGGGCTTCTCGGATAAAACGGTGTTGTTTCGTCCTGTGGAATTGCCTGTACCTTACCGAACATTTCTGATGTTGAAGCCTGATAAAATCTTGCTTCCGGTTTTACAATGCGGATTGCTTCAAGCATATTGGTAACACCGATGGCATCAATGTCTGCTGTCGTACATGGTGTATCCCATGAAGTTGCAACGAAAGACTGTGCAGCCAGATTGTAGACTTCATCTGCCTGCGAAATCTTCATGGCTGTGATTAAAGATACAATATCCTGCATATCTGCATAGATAAAGTGAATCTTATCCTTGATATGGTCTACATTACCGTAGTCTACTACGCTCTTTCTTCTCATCAGACCATATACTTTATAACCTTTTTCTAATAAAAGCTCAGCAAGGTAAGACCCGTCCTGTCCTGTGATTCCTGTAATTAATGCGCTTTTCATGTTTTTCTCCTATACTATTATTATAATTATTTTATTTTTTAGAGCTATTTTATAAATATTCATTTCTGCCGGACTCTCTTAATTTTGCGAGTACCTGCTTGATTTCTCCGGCATTTTCCTTCGTTGTAATCAGTGTGGCATCCTTTGTATCCACCACCACAACATCCCGGAGTCCTACGGTTGCAATAAGCTTGTCAGCTCCTTCAATGACACAGTTTTTCGTATTGACTGTAACAACATTGCCATTGACAACATTGCCGTTCTCGTCATTCTGCTTGATTCTTCCGACTGCCAGCCATGAACCAACATCGTCCCAGCCGAAGTTTCCTGCCAGTGTGTAAATGTTTTCTGCCTTTTCCATAATACCGTAATCGACGGACTGGGATTCCAGATTCGGGAATTCCTTTTCCAGTACGGCATCTTCCTGCGGTGTTCCCACGGCTTCTTTAATCTTTAACAGACCGTCATGGGTAGATGGCATATACTTTTTGAAGCAGTCTAAAATCGTAGACACTCTCCAGACAAACATGCCTGAATTCCAAAGATAGCTGCCATCTGCCAGATAAGACTTGGCAGTTTCCAGATCCGGCTTCTCTACAAATCGCTGTACCGGATAGCTCTCCCCATTCTTTGCAGCGCTGTCATACTTGATATAACCGTAGCCTGTTTCCGGATAGTTCGGTGTGATACCGACGGTTACAAGATTTTCACCTTCCTCTGCAAGCGCACACGCATTTGTAAAAGTTTCCGCAAAAATATCATTGTGCTTAATCAGATGGTCGGACGGTAATACAATCATCACGCATCGTCATATTTTTTTGCCACATGAACGGCACCCAGTCCGATACACGGTGCTGTATTTCTTCCAACCGGTTCACAGAGGATGTTTTCCTCCGGCAGACCCGGAAGCTGCTGCTTTACAAGCTCCTTATAATTCTTATTCGTTGCTATATAAACATCTTCAAGCTCTACGAGTGGGCGGATACGCTCAACTGTCAGCTGAATCATGGTCTTTCCGTCGTCCGTCAGGGATAAAAACTGCTTTGGAAGTGTTACACGGCTTCTCGGCCAGAAACGTTCACCCTTGCCACCTGCCATAATGAGTGCTGTTTTCTTCATACTAATCTCCATTCCGCAGGCATTTTAATGCCGGAGGAATCGCGAGCCAAATCTTATTTGGCTCTGCGATAAAAAGCGACTTTGTGACGCCTGCGGCACAAAGTGCTGTGTGACAAAGCTTTGATTTAAGGTTTTGTCACACTGATCTCCATTTCTGCCGCTCCTGCGGCATTCTCAATTTGATGTCAATTATACCGTTTTCTGTTTTTCCTGTCAACAAGCGTGTATTTCTTATTTATATACAAACCATTCCTGCACTTTGTCCGTATATCATTATGTACATTTGTTTACAAAGTTACACATAAAAATAAGCAGCCATGATACAAATTCATGTGTATCATGGCTGCCTCTCCTCCGCTTATGGATTGTTATATCAGAAGTTCGCATAAATAAATGCTGAACCATCACCTGTATAGGCAAAAATAAAAATAATGACAATAAACGCATACCAGACTGCCCAGCGGACAATGAGCGGCTTTGCCGCAATTGCCTCCCGGACTGCACCCCGCGTTCTTTAAGCAGACTGACAATAAAAATGATGATACAGCCTGCCAGCACAATCAGGAAATCTCTCCTTCCCATGCCAAGTTCTAAAAATGCCGTACCGGTAAACTGGCTCATGCTCATTTTTGTAAAGGTTTCTTTCATCATGACCAGTGCCGCACTAAATGACACCGCCATATCAAAATACCAGCCGATATTGACAAGGATAAAGGTTCTTATAATCTGAACCACCGTCCATGCCTTCGATTCTTTGTGAATCTTTGTCTTTTCAAAGCCCTTTGCATACAGTGGCTCTAACAGACTGCTTACGGCAATAATAATACCATTATACATACCGTATGCGATATATTTCCATGCTGCGCCATGCCATATACCGACAACGAAGAAAATCAAAAGGTCGGCAAGACAGATTGGCATTGCCTTTCCCACGGTATTGCCCAGATGCTTTTTACTCCACTTACCGAAGCGGTTCATCTGCTTTGAAAGAGAAAATGGATAGAAAATGTAATCCTTCATCATGTCCCAGTGTAATGTGCCATCTTCTCCAGAATTCTCCGATGGATTTTGAAAAGAACGGCTGACGGAAGTTTTCGTCCATGCGGATTCCAAAAATCTCTGCCGTACCGATTACAATATCAATACCGCCGGAAAAATCCGCATACAGCTGTACACAGTACAGTAAGACTGCCACTAAATTATACCAGCCGCCATATTCCGTATAATTGCCGAATACCGTTGTAACAAAGCCTGCCACACGATCTGCCAGCACCATTTTCTTAAAACAGCCCCAAAGGATCCGCTGTAAACCAAACTCGGCCGCCTTTAACGAAAAAGAACGTCCTTCATAAAGCTGGTGCGCCAGCCGGTCAAAACGGCCGATCGGACCCTGTAACAGCTGTGGGAAAAAAGATACAAACAGCGCATATTTAAAAATATTCTTTTCAGCGCTGTATTTTCCCTGATAAACATCAATAATATAACTGATGGACTGGAAAGTGTAAAATGAAATTCCCAGCGGTAAAATGATGTTGACCGGCTCAAAATACTGTCCGTGTCCGACCGCCAGCACCAGTGCATCAATATTTTCAATCACGAAATTTAAATATTTTACAACGCCAAGCAGTCCGAAGCACAGCAGAAGCATTGCCACTACGACACGGCGTTTGTTTTTCTTGACCTTTTCTTTATAGGCTTTTTTTGCCGCACGGTCCAATGTTTCCTTATTGGCTGCCAGATAGGCCTTACTGCTTTCATTCATGCGGGTCAACAGGATGCCGCCCGTATACGTGACGACCGTTGTAAATATCAAAAAGACCGATGTCTTAATACTGAATGTAAAGTAATATAAATAACTTAATACGAGCAGCCATACCCACTGCAGCTTCTTTGGAAGCAGATAGTAAATCAGCACACCCATTGCAAGAAACAGAAAAAAATGAAGTGTTGTAAATGACATTTTTAATATCCCTCCCATTCAAGTCCCGTAGCTTTTGTGTAATCGCTTTTCATCGTCTGATACATTTCATCAAAGGATGCATAAAAATAATCCGATTCCTGAATTTCACCGTCTTGTGCATCTTTTAACAATTTAGCAAGTGCCTCTGAATATGTATTGCCAAGCGCACCACCCATATGGCCTTCAAGATCACCGTAGTGAATATCATCTCTCGGGACAAAACTCATCAGTGCCTTGTTAAAGTCATAATACTTCAGTCCCAATTCATCAAAAGCTTTTTGCAGCGTATCATGTACTTTGCCCATGCCGAGTTTCTGCATCGCTGCCGGCGCAATCGGTGACGTCACGCAGATGAGTTCAATTCCGTTTTCCTTACAGTAATCGTTAATCCAGCCAAACTGCTCAGATACATTCACGTCGACACCGGCGTTATCACGACCGACCCACAAATCAATATAATCGGCACCACCCGGTTTACCGCCAAAAGTGTCACGGTAAAAGAAGCCCTTGCCGATATACGGACCGTCTGCGCCTTCAACTTTGCCGTCAACCCCTGCTGCTTCAATAGAATATTCACGGTAAGCTTCTGTCATTTTCGTACTGACGTTCTGCTTTACGGAAGACCATGTGCAGTCCCAGCTCAACCGTCTTACCAGAACATTTCTTAAATCAATCGTATCCCAGTTATCCAGCAGATATTCCGTCTTTACCTTTAAATTCGTAATATTCTGACAGATAAACGGTTCCGTAAAATAGCCCTGCGGCTGTTCATCCATCCAGTACTGGTAATCCACATCCATAATTACCGTCTTCACATCATTGCTTTCACACGCATCTTTTAACAGATAGTACGCATCTTTTACCGTTTCCCCGGGAATTGCAAGATTGAGTGTATTGGTTCCCAGTTCTTCATCCAGATATTCCGGATTAATTGCACTTCGTGCATGCGATGCACCCAGTATAATCGTATCATACTGCGTATCTTTTCGGTTCACTTCATGCAGGATAAACCTTACATAACCAGACGGTGCAAAGCAAAAGTCACAAATCCCAAGAATGACCGCCAGTCCCACTAAAAATCCCGCACACCTGATCCATGGCATACTCTTTTTCATTTTCGTTTTAATTCTCCTTTAATAATGACAGCAGCTGTTCTGCTGATTTCTCCCAGCTGTAACGTGCAAGCACCGGTTCTTTTTCCGATACCGGCTGTGCCAGCAGCTTTTCTATGTCAACCCTCGGATTATCCGGCTCTATATAATGCGCCGCCGTACCGAATATTTCCGGCAGGCTTGCCGCATGGGATACAATGACCGGTGTTCCCACGCTCATCGCCTCTAACGGCGGGATTCCAAAGCCCTCATAAAAAGATGGGAAAATAAAAGCTTTTGCTTCCTGCATCAGCGCTTTAATCTCACAATCCGAAACATCTGCAACATATGTCACATTCGGATACTGCGAAAAATCCACGGCGCTGTCCAGTTTCCTGCCCGCCGCCGCAAACTGCGCCTGCGGGTTATTTTCAGCCGCCTTTAAAACCCAGTCAAGATTTTTATTACGGTTGACGGAAGTCAGTGTAAAAAAATTTTTTCTTTTAAGCTGCGGATATTGCTCAAAAATGACGCATATCCGGCGTAATGCCGTTAAAATGCTGCCAGCCGTTGCCAATTACCGCAATCTTTTCGTCCGGCACGCCTAACAGTGCATGAATCCGCTGCTTTGAAAATTCCGATACCGTGACCAGCCTGTCCGCTTTTTTACAGATTCTCTGATAAATCTTTAAAAACCAGTCCCGTTCCTCTTTCGGAAATTCTGTCAGAAACGGATACATTTTTTCAGATTCCGCATAACAGACATCGTGCAGACAGACAATGCCCTTCGGTGCAAGCACCGAAGCTTCATTGCACAGATTGACCGGTATCCTGCCATGCAGCCGTGCATACGGGCCAAATACCAGCTGTGTCCAGAAGCGTGTCCGTTTTTTGACAATCACACGGATATTTTTATACGCAGGAATTTCCTTTGCATTTGCCGGAACTAAAATGGCAATATCTGATCCTTTACAGATTTTATCCAGACACGCCAACAGCTGATACGCATACCGGTCAATCCCTGTTGTCATTGAATTCAGAAATCTTCCGTCAATCAAATACTTCTTTTTACTTCGCATGCTGCTCCTCTAATTCTTTAAAAAAGCGCTTATATTTTTCCACCATGATATCCCAGGCAAAATTATCACACACATAGTCGTGTCCGTTCTTTGCCATGATATCAGCGATATCCGGGTGATTTAAAATATATTTTACAGTTTCCTGAAAATCATAATAATTGCCAAAATACAGTCCTCCGTTGCAGCAGCTTACAAAATTTTTCGTAACCGCACAGCCTTCGTGTACGAGTACCGGACGTCTGCACAGCCAGCTTTCCATGATCACAAAGGAAAAGCTTTCATTTTTAGAAGGCTGGCAAAGCAGTGTGGCTGCACCGTACGCATCATATTTATCCTGTAAATCCACAAAGCCTAAGTCATAGACATCGTTTTTAATTTCTGCCGGGATTTCAAGCTCCCCGCCGCCGATTAACACCAGCTTTAAGCTATCCTGCTCATTCTGTTTGTAGCGCTTAAAATACTGTACCAGAGTGTCGATATTTTTACCCTTATCTTTACGTCCCGCATATAAAATAAACGGGTCGTTAATATTGTATTTTTTACGGAAACGATCCGCATCATAAGTCAGCTTCGTATCCATGCCCAGCCCCATGACTTCCGTCTTCATGCGGCTCGTATCACACAGATGCTCCGTTAAATCCTGCTCCGGCTGTGCGTTAAAAAGCATCCCCGCACTTCCGAATAAACGGTACGGAAAGTCTTCATATGTGCATAGCTTTCATCGTGAAAACACGGAATCAGCACCGCCTGTCCGGGACATGCCTGCACACCCCAGTACGTTGTACCAAACATGTAAGGAATAAAAACAAAGCAGCTGTACTGCGCTCTGTTCTCACGGATATAGTCATACAAATCCGGACTGTTAATCATTTCTTTGTGAAACGTATTTTCTTCTTCCAATGTCAGTCCGCTTTTTTGTATCAGCTTTGCATTGACCGCATCAAATGCCGCCGTATTGCGCTTTCTGATTTTAAAACGGCGGATTGGGATTCCGTTCTTGCTCGTATAACTGCCCGGCTTATAAAAATCCTTATTCCAGTCTGCCGTAAATTTTTCCACAGTCGTTGTCAGGATTTCAATATCCATGCCCGCTGCAAATAAATGATCTGTTATGCCCGCAATGCCGCCTCAGCACCGCCCGGAATATTATCCCCGTACCAAGGCGCCACAAATGCAATTCTTTTCATACTACCTCTGTTTCTGAGCAACATCAGTGTGATTTTTTACACTAATTGCAAACCCTTTCTACAATATCAATAAATCTGTCCGTTATCTTTTCCCATGTATAGTTGGCATCGACATATTTCCTTCCATTTGCACCCATGCCTGCCGCCGTATCCGGGTGCGTCAGCATGTAGTTTACACACCCTTCAAATTCATAGTAAGACTTATAATACAGTCCGCCGTTACTGCGGACACAGTGACCCTTTAAGACGTCACATCTGCCGTTTACCACAACCGGAACGGAAAGTGTCATCGCCTCCAGTACCACAATGGAAAGACTTTCAAACGGTGACGGCATAATCAGAAACTTCGCCCCGGACATGACATCGAACTTTTCCTGGTCGCTCACAAAGCCAAGGCTTACAATATCGTCACTTTTTGGAATCGGAATAACCGGTTTTCCCATCATGACAAGCTTTAAATCGTTCTGATTTTCCTTTTTATAGCGCAGGAAATAGTCAAATAATTCCTTACAGCCCTTCGCTTCATCAATTCTTCCGGCATAAACCATGTAATTGTCAATACCGTATTTATTTTTACAGAACTGTGAATCAATCGTATCCGGCACTTCCACGCCGCTTCCGCCGTAGCCGTCATTGTTGATAATGCGCTCATTGCGGAATTTGCGTTCCACAAACTTCTTTTCCTCCACGGTCAGATAGAAAAGTGCCTTCGGCATCTGAAACAGTGTATCAAATGTCTTTAAGTAAATCGGCGGCTCATCATGCGCCGTTGAAATTAAGATTGCCTTATCTTTAACAAGCGGCAGTCCCTTAACGGTTGTATAATACAGATAGGTCATAAAAATGAATGCTTCATAATCATCTGCATGGTCTTTGATGTAATCAATCAGTTCCGGTACATGCGGTCCCTGCATTTCAAACCACTGTTCTTCCTGCTCCATGGTATGCTCCGGATTGCCGATGACTTTTCCTGAAAATTTACCGAACCGGTTTAAATCACGCGGCTTGTCCACACCGAAACGTCTGACGGTCACACCGTTAATCACATCCACATCGTTGGTATATTCATTTTTCCATGTTGTATATTCAATTGCTTTGGTTGTCAGCACTTCAATATCGTACTGCTGCTGTAAATGTTCAACAAGCTGTCTGGAAAGCAGCTCCGCGCCGCCGTTTACTTCCAGACCGTAGCGCTGGACAACAAATGCCAGTTTTCTTTTCATGACTTATCCTTTCCGTCCGCCGTTTATAAACGTATCCAAATACGTCTTAAACTGCGCCTCAATTACCTTGTGGTCAAAATCGGCAAGTCTTGCCTGCTGATTTTTGATGATCTGTGTCCGCAGTGCTTCATCGGTCACAACACGGTTAATCACACCTGCCGTTTCTACCGGATTTTTATCCTTTAATAAAAATCGCCCCCGCCGAGTGTACCTGCAATCGCCGAGGAATCGTATGCCACAACCGGCACATCAAAATACATCGCTTCTACAAGCGGCACGCAGAAGCCCTCATGCTCGCTCTGGCATAAAAAGACGTCTGCAATTTTATAATATGCGAGAATTTCATCAAATTTAATATGTCCCGGAAATACCACATCTTCCAGTTCCAGTGCATTAATATAACTTTTTAAGCGATGGTAATACCGCTCCATGCCGTTATGTCCGCCCACCAGTATCAGGCGGGATTTCGGGTTATAAAACTTTTTATAGTCGTAAAATGCACGGATAACATCCTCCTGACGCTTATTCGGTGCAATTCTTCCCGTAAAAATAAGATTGGTATAACCGTCACTGTAGCGGTCAATAACCTGCTGTGACGGTGTCTTTGCGTAATCATCAAACGGTATCAGAATCGGCAGGACATCAATCGGACAGGTGTATCCCATACGGATTAAATCCTGTTTGTTGTATTCTGACACGGCAAGGCAGTAATCCACCTTATCGGCAAGATAAGAGGCACCTTCTAATCCGTTCTGGCACAGCTGCGCCGCCTTGACACTGTATTCTTCAAAAAACTGCGGCGGCGTAATATTGTGATACACCATAACTTTTCTGCAGTGCATCTGTGCCAGCCGGTAATTTAACTTTGTTCCGGTAGATAAGTGATATAAAATAATATCCTTTTCATTCAGCCTCGGCAGCTTTTCCACAAACTTTGCACTGCCCTTTGGCAGGCGCGCATCAATGCTTTCTGCAAAGATTTCGGTTTTATATCCCATTTTCTGAATCACTTTTTCCAACGCAAGGGCATCATTGCTGACTGCGTCCCCAAATGCAAGCGTCGGAAGGAGCTGATAGATTTTCACGGTAAATCCTCCTAATCCTCATTCTTAAGCATTTACGCCTGATTCTTTTTTAATTCTTCTTCGAGTTCACGGATACGGCGCTCGCACTTATAAATCTTCTTCTCAAGTTCCTCAATACGCGCATCATCATCATTGTATCTGCGGACCGTCTGTGCCACAACCTTTGTTGTCAGTTCATTAAAGCGGTTCTGGTCGTCTACAAGCGGTTCTACATAGAAGCATACCATCTTACGGATCACCTTTTTGACAAAGGTAATGAGTTTGCCTACCCCTTTACGTGTCGATGAAATGTCACGGTATGCAAGCACGGTTCTGCTCTCATCCATCATAGAAATATCGTCTAAGTAATCCTTCAGGTCAAACGGCACTTCCGTACCGCCTACCAGACAGGCAATATCGCTAAACGGAATTTCATTGTCTGCATATCCCTTTGCACGGATTTCCGCACGGATTTCCTGCATAATATCCTCAATATTAATCTGTTCCTGTTCCATTGTTCTCTCCTCTATCCTTAAATCTCAAGTTCCCATGAATGCGCGATTCTTGCGACACCCACGTCCGTCATATTCGATACCACTTCAAATTTGAGGGCTTCTTTATAGTAATCCACCGGATTGCCTTCTCCGTATTCAATCGTAATATCCAGCCAGTACTGTCCCGGAATGAGATTGAGTTCCGGCATGGTAATGACAAACCTGCCATCCTTATCAATATCAAAATTGTCTACGCGGTCAATACGGGTATTGGTTCCGTAAACCCAGAGTCCGTCACTTCTGAAAATCCCGTACCGAATACGGCATCCGTTACTTCTTTTCTACATGATAGCTTAAATCCAGCACCATTTTTTCACCGGTACGAAACGTCGTCTGCTCTTTTCCGTCGGCATCTAACATCTTAATCTGCGTAACTTGGCATCTTCCGAACCGTAACGCTTCATTTTTGCCTTGCGTTTTTTTTCTTCTTCTGCCTGCATATTCTGTAATTCCAGCTTCTGAAGGCGTAACCGTTCTTTTTCCTGCTGGTCGATTCTCTGGGTATTCATATAATCCAGATATTCCAGATGGACTTCCTTTGGTCTTCCTTCCATTGCAATTTTACCTTCGCATATCCAGATTGAACGGTCACAAATCTGCTCAATCTGTCCGAGAGAATGGGATACAATCACAATCGTTGTGCCGCTTGCCTTAATTTCTCTTAATTTATTAAAACACTTTTGCCTGGAAATTGGCATCCCCTACGGCAAGGATTTCATCAATCAGCAGAATATCCGCATCAACATTAATCGCAACAGAAAATGCCAGTCGTGTATACATCCCAGAGGAATAGGTCCTTACCGGATTATCGATAAATTCCTCCAGCTCAGAAAATGCGATGATTTCCTCTAGACGCTCATCAATTTCTTTCTTTGTCAGTCCGAAAATTGCCGCATTGGTGTAAATGTTTTCCCTGCCGCTCATATCCGGATGGAAACCGGCACCCAGTTCGATTAAGCTTGATACCCGTCCGCACATTTCGATTTCACCGGAGTTCGGATAGATAATCCTTGTAAGCATTTTTAAGGTTGTACTCTTTCCACAACCGTTTTTACCGACAAGTCCGATGGCTTCGCCTTTTTTGACCTCAAAACTGATATGGTCTAAAACCACACGGTTTTCGTAGCGGTTGCGCTTCCAGAACAACAGTTTTTCCTTTAATTCCGTTCCTTTATCATAATACACTTTAAAGGTCTTGGTAACGTCCCTTACCTCGATTGCATTTTCCTCATTTTTCATATCCAAAAACAGCCTTTCTCTATTAGAAATTCTCTGCAAAGCCCTTTTGCAGCTTCTTAAATAACAATTCGCCTACAATAATAAATACAATACCGATAAACAGTGCAAGCAGTAAAGATGACATCTGCGGCACATTGCCGTAGTATAAAATATCACGATAAATTTCTATCACCGGTGTCATCGGATTGAGTCTGAAAATCGGCATTGCCCAGTCCGGAACCATATCGCTTCCGTACATCACCGGTGTCATATACTGTAACGCCATCACTAAAATACCGAGAATATACTGTAAATCACGCAGATACACGGTCAGGGATGCAACAATTAATGCAATGCCAAGACACAGTATGTATTCTACAATCATAACGACCGGAAGGCAGGCAAGTCCCAGAAACTGCACTTTTCTTCCGCTGACAAGCAGTGCCGCAAAAATAACAATAAAGGTTAAAAGCATATTGACAAAGCCGCTCGTTACCGTTGCAATCGGCAGTACCTCACGCGGGAAATAGATTTTTTTGACCATATCCTTTTCCCTTAAAATGCTCGTTGAACCGTCCTGTACGCTGGAAGCAAAAAACATCCATGGAACAAGTGCCACAAATAAGAACATATAATACTGTTCATAGCCTGCTTTCATGATAACCGAAAACACAAGGGTAAACACGACAAGCTGTAATAACGGATTGATAAATGTCCACAAAAATCCCAATACAGAGCCTTTATATCTGCCGCGTAAATCTTTTTTTGACAAGACTGAAAATCATTTCCCTGTATTCATATAATTCTCTTAACTGCTTCACTTTCTTTCCTCCAATATTTTTCCCAGTCTGTCCTCTAACAGACTGACAGAATGCTGCATTTTGGTCTTTTCCCGGATATATGCCCCTGCCGCCGCTTTTTTCTGCTCATAAAATGCAGAATCTTCACAAAGCCGCTTCATATAAGCCGCCGCCTGTGCCACATCGCTTCCGCCCAGTGATACCCCTTTTTAAACGGCGGGATATCCTGTTCTATTGCCGTTTTTTTGTAATCCACCATACAGGCAGATTCCCGGTTCATAAATTCCGTATTGGCAGACCAGTTTGTTGCAATGACCGGCGTGCCAAGCAGCATCGCCTCTGCCATGACCAGTCCGAAGCCCTCTGCCCGGTGTAAGGATACAAAAACATCCACACATGCCGTCAG
>ENA-OQIO01000116-OQIO01000116.1-human-gut-metagenome-genome-assembly--contig:-NODE-116-length-37656-cov-3.701884_pt1 | contig 37656 bp, 57 predicted proteins | sample MGYA00242573_ERZ504737 | MGnify/ENA primary metagenome ERZ504737 (study PRJEB26092, sample SAMD00036203) | human gut metagenome | host: Homo sapiens | study: EMG produced TPA metagenomics assembly of...
CAACGTAGTTCTTAATAATGAAGTAAAATTCTGTCTTGATGATTACAACATATCTTGTAATCTTAAGATAATCTATGCCTATCTTGGTAAAATCAGGCAAATGGATGCTTCCACGATTTCTGATTTTCTAAAAATAGGTGCTGTATGTACAGTATCTAACAAGAAAAACAACTATACGAATGTTGCATTTCCCTATCGAGTTCTATCTAATCCTGACCAAGTCGTGAATTATGAGCTCCGGAACTACAACCTACACAAGCAAGAAGGGTATAAAGGATTTTGTCCTGGTGGCAATAAATCAACCGCCTGCTGGATCGCATCATTCGCTCCGATATGGAAAGATGTGCAATCCCTCTACATTGGTGAAAGTGCATTGGATATGATGTCTCTATATCAACTTCTCCCTGAGCGTATGCGAATAAATGCTGCCTTTATATCCTTAGGCGGAAACTTAGGATATGGACAGATAAAAGATATAAAGCATTTATTCCCACATGCTATAATATATCTTGCATTTGACAATGACCTTCAGGGACAAATATATGATGTAGAAGCAGCATATTATATAATAAAAGGCAAAGAACCCAAAATATATAGAAATGCAGAAGGGAAAGTCATTATAAAGTTTGAAAGTCAAGAATTGATTATAAGTGATTCTGATTTTAATTCTAAGACATTTCTACACTCTCACGGAATTGAAGCTGATTGGCTTCATATTATTAAAGCTAAAGGTGGCAAAGATTTTAATGATATGCTTAAAAAAAACTGATATGCAGATTATAAAATTTATTATCAAAACACTCTTTTTCCTGACTATTGGATTAATATTCAAATGTATAAGGGATTTTAGCAGGTGAACATTTGGATATTGAAATTATAGACATCTATATTTTTATTAATACAAAAATATAGATGTCTATAATTATTTTAAGCAACCATTCTGCTACGGATAAGCTCTGCGTTACGTTCTACAAGTTCTACAATGCGTTCATGATATTCAGTCAGTTTATTACATACACCTCGACTTTGTATGACCTTCAAAGTTTTCAGCGAAACCTCTACCGTTTCAATGCGTTTACCGTCAATGGTTGCGGATAGGATAAGAGAGTCTATTCTCTTGTAGTAGCCTCCAACACAATGGTGCATCAGTTTTCCTTCAAGTTGCATTTCAGCCACACTTTCAATGACCTTTACAAAAATAAGGTTGTCTGTAAACACAAGCCCGAAGAATTTGCCTTTGGACTCCAAATAATTCTTTTCGTCCTCAATCAACTGCTCCCTGCGTTGCTCCGCTCTTTCCGATTTGAACAAACTTATAAAATCATAGAAAAACATATAGAATCCTATAATTTATGTTGTCTTCCTGTCTCAACCTTGCTGGTTGCAATTCCATTTCTTACGAAGCGGGAAAGCAGAGCCGTCAAGTCCTCAGGCGTAGATTCGGGGTAATCTGCCCCTATTTGTTTTTTTATGATAAGAGAAAGAAGATTCAGACTTGCATTGTAATCACGATCTATTATAGCACCACACTTAGCACAATGATAGATGCGGTCGCTCAATCTTAAGTCTTGCTTTATATGACCGCAAACACTGCATGTTTTGCTTGACGGATAGAAACGGTCGGCTTTCAGAACTTTAACCCCGTTCAGCAGCGACTTGTATTCTATCTGTCTGCATAACTCACCGAACGCCACATCTGAAACGGATTGGGCCAGCCTATGGTTGCGCACCATTCCTTTCACGTTCAAATCCTCCAATGCAATATGCGCATAGTGGGTGGTAAGTATTGTAGTGACCTTCTGTGTGAAATCACGTCGTATATTTGCCACTTTTCTTTGTGCATTGGAAAGTCTGACAGACAGTTTCCTGTAGTTGTTCGACTTTTTCTTGCCTTCCAAACGTTCCTGCTTGTTTCTCGCGTGTACACGTTTGTCAAGCTGTCTGCTTATTTTCTTTATTTTTCTCAGGTTCTTTTTCAGCGGCTTCGGATTCTCTACGGCAACTCCGCCGGAAAGTATCAATGCTGACTTTATGCCAAGGTCAATCCCTGCCATCCGAACTCCCTTGTCGGTGTCAGCGTTCGGATGGGTACGCTTGTATTCATCCTCCGTCGCTTGGACACTGAAAGATGCAAAGTATTTGTTTCCCTGCTGTGATATTACCACTCCGTTTATCTTCCCGATAAACCGCAGCCGTTCAGTCATCTTCACCCAGCCAAGATTGGGGACTTTAAGATACTGATGCTTCTGTTTTCCGTTGTGTGGTATCTTTCTGAAAGCCTTTGAATTGCGATTGGTATCAGATAATGAAACCTGGTCACCGCCAATATAGAAACTGCCTTCGTTATCCTTCTTTCTCTTAAATTGCGGATAGGAAACGATACCTTTCTTCAAATCTTCGAAGAACTTCTTGAAAGCCTTTCCAAGATTAATAAACGGCTGCTGCGTAGCATATTTTGTGACTTCAACGACAAACGGGAACTCTTCTTTCTTGATAGCATTGAACGCTTTCTTCAACCCATAAGCATCTACTTTATCACCTTCCTTATAACGGCGTTGCCATTCGGCAAGCCCCAATTATAAGCAAGACGGGCGCAACCGAATGCCTTGCGGAAGTAGCTCTTCTGCTTGTTGTTCGGTACGAGTTCTATCTTATGGGATATGGTTATCATTCTTTACTATTCAAATTTTCGGCTACTGCCTTGTTTACATCTTCTAATAATTTCTTGTTTTTGTTACTTCTACTTCCATACAGACGGGCAGAAAATACGGTGATGATTTCCAGAACGTCCTTTGCAAGTTCTTCTTCAAACCTTACGTTTTCCTCTCCTTTATTGATAATTATTACCTCCACCTCCTTGGCCTCACAAATAGCGAACACAAGTTCTGCGCCAAAGCGAAGGAGTCTATCTTTATGCGTTAATACCAATCTTCTCACTTGCCCTTCAAGGATGAGATTCAGAAGTTTTGTCAATCCTTTCTTGTAGTAATTCATGCCACTCCCAAGGTCTTGTATTACTTCATATTCAAATCCTTTCTTGGCGCAGTAGGATTCAAGGACAGCAACTTGGCGTATAAGATCTTCCTTTTGGTCGTGAGATGAAACACGGGCATAAGCAATGGTTTTTAATCCGTCTTGAACCATGTGAAGGTCGTCCTTGATGTTTTTCAAAGACTCTAATCTATAACGTCTGTTCCCTCCACGGGTCAGTTCATCAGGTTTGAGCAATCCTTTTTTGTCCCAATTGCGAAGCGTGGTTGTGGTTACTCCCAAAACCTTTGCGGCCTCTCCGATTGTCATTAACTTCTTCATGTATGCAAAGCTAAGAAAAAGATCATACTTATAAAATATACTTCTATCTTTTTATATGATTTTATAATTATAAGCTAACAGCAGTTAGCCCCTAATATGTTTTATTTCTACCACAAAGCGACTTTCCCTTCCACACCTAAATCCAGTGTAGCGGTAGCTATTCCCAAAGCACGGAACACCTTTCCCATAGTGGAAAGAGTGATTGAGCATTTTCCGCTTTCCAGTTTGCATATCAGGGAACGCTTCACACCTATACGTTCACCAAGTTCCTCTTGTGTTAGGTTTTGTTTCAGGCGTGCGTTCTTAATAGCTTCCCCTACGAAGTAAGCATCTACCTCGTCTTTGAGCTGTGCTTCCATCACATCTCTCTCGGGAGTTCCTACTTTCCCCCATACATCATCCACCAGATTATCTGCAGGGGTAAACTTCATTTTTGTCATAATATATTAATTTTTATCGTTAAAATATTCTTTTCTTATTTCTTCTGCCGTTGTATTTCTTTTTGCGGGGTTTTCTGTGTTTTCTTTATGATTCCGTGTGTAGCAACAACAAGTGTTTCCGTTTCTGTATCCCAAAAAAGCGAAAAGCCTATAGCATACACCACTAAACAATGTGCGCAACTCCCAAATCTCGGAATTACCCAGTTTCTTAATATTTTTTCCCTATACGGATTTATATACTTATAATTTTTTATTAGTAAATCATTTGTTGGAAACATCAGCAGAGCTATTGTTTGAAGGCAGAAGTAAGTCATTTGTTGTAGACATAAGCAGCACATTTGTTTCGCGCACGCGCGTATTTAGTAGCTTTCTTTATAGGCTATTTAATAACAGTGCTTATAAGGTGTTGATTGCCAAATACTTATATTTTATTTTACTACACTTTGGCAATATTTTACCACACTTTGGCAATATTTTACCACACTTTGGCAAGTCCGATTTTTATTTTACCACACTTTGGCAAATATTTTACTACACTTTGGCAAGTCCGATTTTTTCACTTGCTTTTTAGTTATTTATACATATTAAAACACTTTTTACTTTCAATTTAAAAGGCTGTTTTAAGTTAATCAAAATTTTGGAATTTTCCAACTATCACTTGAATGATTGTATTACAGTGATTTGATTATTTTACTACATTTTGGCAAGTTTGGCAATTCTAATTATTTTGCCACACTTTGGCAAAATTGAAATTTGAAGTAATATTTCTTGCGTTGTACAAATTTCATCTTATTCACATTATTATAATAGTTTATGTTAATAATTGTAATAGACGTTACCTGTTATTTAAACAAACACCACATTTTAAAACATTTTTTTTACATGGCAAATTAGAACTTATACTTGCTGGATAGATATTATTAGACATTTTGCGAAATTAAATGTCTAATAATATCTTATATTTCGTGGAAAATGCTATTTTTGCCAAAAAAAAGAACATGAGAAAGAATTACGAAGAAATATTTACTTCAGAGAAAATAACGGTATTGTCCAACAAGAAAAACGACAGCCGGATAATGAATCTGACATGCCCTATCTACCAAACAAACTTCCTAACTGATGCGAAGCAAATTCTCAACAAAGGAACGTATCGTGCAATCAAGTTCATCGTAAAACAGATTCAGGATGAAAGAATAATGCTTGAATCCTACATTAAGAACAACGAAACACTGAAGATTAATATATCACGCGAAGATATTCTGCGATGGTATCCGGATGAACATGCCCATCGAGAGCTAAAAGCTGCGGCAGAGTGGCTAAACAATACCGACGTGAAATATGAAACGCCGACAGGATGGGTGATGGCCAAACTTGTCGGAGAGGTAAGTTATGACATTAATACCGGGATGACAATATATATCACTCCTGGTGTTCTCCCATTATATTACGTGGTGAACAAGCATTTTACAATGCTGGATTTTGCAGTGACTATGAGTATTCAGGATAAAGCCACTCAATTTTTCTACGATAAATGCTGCAAATGGCGTTCTGCCGGTATTTTTTCATACACACCTCTGGAATTAGCAGAAGCTATTAATGTCAGTCCTGTTACCAACCTTTTAAAAACAAGATATATCTTATCAGCTGATAGGGAAATGAAAAAGTTATTCCAGGAAGGATTGATAGACTTCTATTTCGACACATATGAAATACGATCTGGTAAAGGTAGAGGTGGTAAACTGGATAAGTTTATATTCCGGATACATGACTGTCTACCTGGTTCAGAGAAGGATATTCAGGAACAAGCAAGAATGAGAACGTATATAATCGAAACAATAAAAAGTACAGTGCCTTCGTTAGTATCCGATGACATATTCAGACAATTAAGAGAACTTTCCAGAACAGAGCTGAAAGACCTTTGCAGTGAAATGACTATTTTTAAAAAAGAACTTCAGGAAAACAAAATCAGGGATGCCAGAGGAATATTGTGGTTCAAGTTACGTAATAGATACAATATCAATCCGAATGGAAGCGAAAGACTCAAGAAGAATCCCCAAAATGAATACCCTAAGTATAAAAAAATTAGTGAGGAAGTTCAGGCTAAATTACAAGATGAAGTTCGCACGAAGGAAGAAGAATATACACAGACTGTGCTTCCTTTTGAAGAAGATAAACCAACATGGTGGAAGTATTGGACAGATACTATTAACGATATAATTGATAATTATCAGGTAAACGATAGAAAAATAAATGAATCGGAAAAAGAAACCTTACTATATATGTTCAATGAAAAAGACAAATTTTCACCACAATATGATGGTGAAAATCTGATTATACATATAGAACAAAATATATACAAGAACTATGTCTGCCAACCATTTTCTCCACTATTTGAATGCCTTCACAAAGCTATAGTAAATAGTGTATTTAAATTTTTTCCAGGTATAAGAAAATTGTCTTATTCAGTAGACGGATATGGTGATAAGAATTTAACTATAATACCAGTTAAAGAAATTGGAAATGCATAAATCCAAAAAATGTTCGTTTTTTGGATATGTTGCAAATGTAAAAAGTTTAAAATAAAAATAAACTCACACGAAACATCATTTATCTTTTTTAACCTAAGATACCTGTAAACAGAAGAAATGGGAACTCCAGTTTTTAAGGATATATCTTTTTTGGTGTTCCCATTATTATTTAAATCAATAATAGACTTGTATTTCTCTTGACTTATACATATGCCTGGTGGCCGTCCTATTCTTTTCCCTTTCAATCTTGCTATTTTAATGCCTTCTCTCGTTCTTTCACTTCGCCCGTTGATTTCTATTTCCGCAAATATTCCCGCTAGTTTGAAAAAAACCTCACCAATCATCGTAGAGTGTTAATTCCCTCTGTTAGAGATATTATAATAACACACTTTCTTCTAAGTATATCAATAACTTCACACAAGTCTTTTGCGGATCTTCCAATTCTATCAATTTTCCAGACGATGATAGTATCTCCTGCAGAAGACTGCTTTATAAGCTTCTTAAGAATGGGACGATCCATTTTTCGTCCACTTTTTTTTCAGTAAAAATTTGTTCACAACCAGCTTCCTTTAAAGCATGAAGCTGCATATCCAGATTCTGATCACGAGTTGAGACCCTTGCATAACCGATTTTCTTCATAATACAAAGTTATACCAAATTCTTTTTTTTTCAAAAACGAACATTTTTTGACTCATGAAGAAAACTAAATTACTTGCATTAGCTCTTTTGTGCTTCACAACCAAAGTTGTGTATGCTCAATCTTATTCCCTTCGTTCAAATATTATAGGGTTAGCCACTACAAATTTGAACTTGGAAGCATCTATGACATTAAATAAGAAATGGTCTTTGCATGTTCCTGTACAGTACAATCCTTTCAAATTTTCCAAAAACAGACAATTCCGGAACTTCTATATTTCTCCGGGAGTTCGCTACTGGCTTCTACAGAGTTACATAGGTGGCTTTGTTGGTATATATGGAACAGCCGGCACATATAGTGTAGGAAATTTGTTTGGAAGTAAGTACAGATATGAAGGTGAAGGTTACGGAGTATCTGTTTCTTTTGGAAAAGCCTATCAACTTAGTAAGAGTTGGAATTTTGAGTGGGAAATTGGTGCCGGTGCAGTATGGTTGGACTATGATAAGTATTGGTGCAAAAGGTGTGGTGATTTAGTTAACAGCAAACATGTCTGGTCATTTCTTCCAACAAGAGCAGCATTAAATTTCGTTTATCTCTTCTAAGCTATGAAGCAAAACAAATTAATATTACCAATAGTAGCAACCTTAGCAGTATCATGTGCTACTCATAAAACTATTAATCGCGTTCGTATATCACAGCCCAATATGGAAACAAAGAAAGACACAAGCTATCATTTACCTCAAATGATTAAATGGACTGATGAAAAGGACAAACGCGAATAGTAACACAAGCTGAGCGCGATAGCATTACAGGAGAGGAAATTACAACTGTTCAGCTTAGTGAAATTACTGTCACAGCAAAAAGTAAGCAAGTTGCTGAAAGAAATGGAAAGATCAATTTAGATTTCCTTATTACCGTACCATCGTCATTAATAAACAATAAATGGCAGCTACAATTAGCACCAGTAGCGTTTCAGGTAAATGATACAATCGAATTAGACAAGATATTTCTATCCGGAGCGGACTTTTCTAAAATGCAAAAGAAAGGATATTTGCAATATCAGGCTTTCCTATCATCCATCATTCCAGATAGTCTATATCTGAAAGAAATGTTTAATCAGAAGGGCTATAAAAGAGCAATGGAAGAACTGGAGAATGAATATTATCAAGCATGGAAAAATGAGGTTATACAAAAAGAGCGCTGGATTGACTGGTCAGATAAAATAAATGCCCGGTTTGCATATTTCAATTTTAAAGTAGACCAAAATCGTGCCTCTATTGCTGGATATAATTCTATTCTACGATATTTACCGGCTTACAGTATGTACCGTCAGTTGGATAAAGAATACACTCCATCAAAATGGAAGATATATGCAGAAGGAAATTATCAAATAAGAACTAAAAATATAACTTCTGAAGATTCAATAGCCATCACAAAAAAATTTACGAATTACAAAAAGATAGCAGATAACCAGAAGAAGAAGGAAATGTTGGATGAAATGTATGATAAATATGTCCGTTTCCCTATTCAGTCAGCCCGTCTTGATACAATCATAAAGGAGGGTAATAATTTTATTTATTATTACAAACAGGAATTACCTGCCACTGAAAATTGCAAGAAAATAGAACTTACATTAAACGGGCAAACCTTGTCTAAAAATGAAACGGTTACACCCTTACCACCATCAGACACATTAGTGTACTATATCTCAAGTATGGTACAGTTCCTCGACCATACCCCCAGATATAAGAAGAAGATTATTTCCAGAAAGGATGAAGTAAATGTAACAGCTTACGTAAACTATAAGTCATCTTCGACAACATTCGAAGAGGAAATCGGGAGTAACAAGAAAGAGATAGATAAGGTATTTGAAACAATCAAAAACATCAATTACACTGGAGAGTTCCTGATTGATAGTATTTACATGACAGCAACATCCTCTCCGGAAGGTAGTTCAATAATGAATCTACAACTTTCCAAAGGTCGTGCCATTAATTTAAAGAAATATCTGCAAAACAAATCGGATGATCCAGAAGGAGTTGACTCTCTGTTCCGTCCAAGATGGATAGGAGAGGACTGGAATAAACTCCATAACCTGATATATAAAGATGACAGCTTAACCAATAGGGAAAGAATAATGTCAGCCTTTAGCATAGAGAATTTGGACAAGAGAGAACTGGCTTTACATCAACAACCTGATTACTCGTATATAAGAAACAAGTATTATCCTCTTCTCAGGGCTGTTGAATTTAAGTTCTATTTACATCGTCGTGGGATGATACAAGATACAATAGTTATGCCTGTAATCGATTCCACTTACATGAACGCTATTAAAATGATTGAAGAACGTAAATATAAGCAAGCGCTTGTACTTCTGGATGATCAATATCCAGAGGACTATAATACGGCAATCTGTCTTATGTCACTCGGATATGATAAGCGAGCATTAGATATTATGCTCAAACAGGCTGATACATCAGATCGCAACTATATACTTGCAATACTATATGTACGTCTGAAAGAGGAAGAATTGGCTGTTAAGTCTTATATAAAGTCTTGTGAACAAGACGAAACGAAAATCTGGCGAGGTAAGCTCGATCCTGAGATTAACGAACTTATCAAAACATATAATCTTTATCAAAATGAATATTAGGAACATACTACTATCAGTTGCCGCTGGAGCCTTGGCGTGTTCCTGCAACTTCAGTGAAGATGATTGTATACGACTCGGACATTTACGAGCGTATTGCAATTTTGCAGAAATAGAGGCTAAGGATATACCAGTTCCGACAAGCAGACATCTTATTACTTATGGAATAAGCGACAAGACTTTGGAACTACCGGAAAAAAAGACTTTTACCCAGGACACCTTGAAATGGGATTTGCCCCGTGGTGATTATGATTTTATCTTTCTATCCGGCAACAATGAAATACGTAACATGCAGAGTTATCGTGACTGTCAGTTATACTCTGCAACAAGAGAGTCTGAAGGGAAGATTTATCTGTCAGAAAAGCAGACGTTTGTCTGCAAGCAGTTATTCCGGGAGCATTTTGATTACCAGAAAGAAACCGTAAAGGAAATCATAGCCTTACCGTTTACACAAACAATCATATTACGTCTACATGTTTCAGGCAACATCAATCCACTTACTGGAATTACGTCGGAACTGGACGGCGTAGCTGTAGGCAAATTCCTTGCCAGCAATGAATTAAGCTCTGAATATGCGACAATGACATCAGATTATATAAAGGAACAAGAAGAAAATATCTGGGTAAGTACTAATTATGTATTTGGAATAAACCAATCGACAGATAATGTTCTAAGGGTAATCACACATACAACAGATACAAGCAATGACACCTATAACATTGACCTTACACCATATCTTCAGGGGTTTGACAAATACAAAATGACTATCGACCTGAACCTCGTGATAGGCAAATCACTGACAATTGACAGTCCGGTTATCATCGAGGACTGGGCAGACGGAACTATTACAGACCTCAATTAATAAATCATTTAATTTAACAGTTTAAGTTATGAAAAGTAACATTATTATTCTCGCAGCAATGATGGCAATGAGCTGCGCATGTACCAACGAAGTAGAAGAACTATCGACTAAACAGGAAGATTCTTCCCTGAAAATTGCAACCTACATTGCCAATAGTGAAGGAACACGAAGTAGCGACGGTTTTGTGTCCAAGACACAGTTCAAGACAAATGATGAGATCGGTCTGTTCCTGTACAAAGGAACATGGGGTACTTCTTATGTTGGTGTTTCAGCACAAAATAACAAATCTACATTCAAGGGTTCAAGCTGGGAACAGGCAACGCCTTATTACCTGAATGCAGACAAGGCACATGTCTGGCGTATTATCCATATAATCAAAGTGTAACTGACGGCAAGAAAATCCCAGTGTCAATCGAAGGAGATAATGCTAATACAGATTACATGTACGGCCAGACAAAACAGACGGTTTCAGTTCTGAACACTGTTGCTGAAATACCAATGAAGCATGCCATGTCACAATTTATCATTCGCATGAAACCATCACCAGATTATCACAACAGCGGTAGTACACCAGGAAAGCTCACTAATGTAACCGTAAAAAGTAAAGCCGGATCATCTGTTCTATTCAAAACAGGAGAACTCGATATTACGACAGGTACGATTACCGGAAAGACAAGTTCTCAATCTCTTAGCTGGACTCCAAACATTCTGCTTGAAACTAGCGAAAATCACGACTACTGTGCAACCATATTCCCGAAAGTCGTGGCTCAAAATGAATTGGTCGTTGAACTGACAATCGACGGTGCAAAATATACGTTTGATATTCCTGCTATACAGTGGAATAAAGGATATAGATATATCTATGCATTTGAAATGAAAGCCAACGATGTTGTCATTGGTGGAGAAGACGGATCTAATGTAACTATTGAACCATGGAAAGATTCTGCACAAAATGACGTAGAACTTGTTCCATCAAAATAAGAAACAAATGAATAATATTAGAGCTCTAATCATATTAATAACAATTGTATTTTTCTCTTCCTGTAACAAGGAAGAGGAAAATACAGAAATTGATATCGGTCATACTGTTACTTTTTCAGTGGCACAGAGTCGTTCTACCCAAGAAGGGACTTTTGATGCTGGCGATGCGATAGGCATATTCGCCTATGAACCGAAATCTCAACAAATGTATTACCAGAATAGCAAATATGTCTTTGACGGGAAAGTATTTGTTCCAGCAACGGATGCAGACAATATTCGTGTAACAACAGGAACAGATTATGATTTTTATGTATACTATCCGTACAATTCTGCTAATACAGAGGCAACATCAATTTCGCATGTAGTACCAGATCAGTCGAATAAGGAAAACTGGCAGAGGGCAGACTTTTTGACAGCCACATACACCGATCCTGTTGTAGACTATAATATTACATTAAATTTTAAACACCGGTATGCCACGCTACAAGTTATTGTAACGGACAATGAGGGCATTAATCAAGCTAAAATTGCCAACGTACAATCAGCAAGCCATTTTGACCTGATGAAAGGGACTTACACTACTGACAAGACTTTATCCACTAAAGGAATGTATCTATATGCTACAGATGGTAATATAAGTAAGTTCCGGATAACACTGCCTGTACAGAGTATCAGTGAGAGCAATCCTATTACAATATCTCAAGGTGGGCAGGATGCCATTTTAATGAAAGCAACGGCAACTGTACAGCTTGAAGAAGGAAAGATACAGGATTACAGCCTTGGATATAAGAAGACAATAAGCATTAATAATTATGATACAGGGGGTAGCGTGTCTGGTGCAGGGCAATATGTATTAGGTGGCACATGCATCGTTTCAGCATCTCCCAAGAGCGGATATACTTTTGTTGGTTGGTATGAGAACGGACAACTTGTTTCTTCATCAGCAGATTATTCCTTTGATGTCCTGAAAGACCGGACACTTGAAACACGTTACAGTTCATATGGCAACTGGACTGTTTCCGTCAGTGCAAATCCTACTACACTCGAAGCTCTTGGAGGTACAAGTACTATATCTTCAGTCGCTTCAAGAACATTGTACATCAACGGTAAATCAAGTTCCACCGAAACAGGTACACCGACTATTTCTCTGAGCGGTAGTACAAACGGGTTCACTCTGTCCGGGAATAAAGTAACTGCCGGAGTAAATGAAAGCTCAACAGCAAGGACAGTAACTGTAAGGGCCACATACAGCGGTGTAAGCAATACATGTACAATTACACAGAAAGGCGGTAATATTACTACCGGTGACTGGATAATAACAGTAAGTGCTTCTCCTGAAGTAATTGTACCTGCTGGAGGTACAAGTATAATAACAGTTAAAGCTGTAAGAGATATATACATTGATGGGGAAAAAGTTGGTACTGAAACAGGTACACCGAGTATATCTCTGAGCGGTAATACAGGCGGTTTTACTTTATCGGGTAACACAGTCAGGGCAACCAACAATGAAACAACTGCTGAAAGAAGTGTAACCGTTACTGCTTCTCTGGATGGTAAAAAGAGTACCTGCATGATCAGACAACAGGCAGGTGTTAAAACACTTGGAAGCTGGAGCAGCTGGAGTAATAATTCTCTGACAATAACGGCAAATCCGATGACACTTCAAGCTTCAGGAGGAACCAGTACACTCACTGCAACTGTCAACAGACAGCGAAGCCGAACCATATATTGGAATAACATAGCTACATCTACAGAAACGGTAAGAGAAGATGCAGATGTAACATCGGCGACAAACTTCTCGGGAAGTGCTACTGGATTCAGACTGGATGCAACATCCGTTACGGCGTTAGAAAATACATCAAGTTCACCACGCAGCATTCTGATAACGGGCGAATATGCCGGTCTTTCCAATACGGTTAACATAACTCAAAACGGAGGCACAACGACTGAAGAATATGTATTTGAATTGAGCAGCGGGCAACAGGTAAACCTTGTGGAATCCTCTGGTGGTATCATCAGCCATTCTATTAGTTCCTATGTTATCCGGACAGTTAACGGAAAGGAAAGCAGGGAAGATGTTGACTTCACCGTTTCGGCAAATGTATCCTGGATTACACCTGGAAAGACATCCTCTTCAGTAGCTGCAAATCCAAATACAACGCAGCGAAATGGTACTATTACGTTCAAACAAAATGGAAGTAATAAGATTCTTCAGGTAACAGTTACTCAAAAGAAGAAAAATTCCGTAGACATAGAAAACTAATGAAAAAACTGTTTTATTTATTTATAACATTTATCAGTACAGCTCTGAGTAGCTGTACTGATAATGATTCACTTCATGATAAAAATGAGTTATTATCAGTAGAGTGTTATACACGCACATCTGAGAATGCAAAGAACATAGTACATGACTTTAGTATGTATATCTTTTCAAACAACTTTAACGGATATCCAGGTGTCATTAATCCGACTCACGTTACCTATCTCATGGATGGGATTTTCCGCCAATATCTCTTTCAGATGAGATAGCAAATATATATTGTTTCTATCCTATACGGGAGAAGCAGATTGTAAATCACTAGAACTTGAATTGATTGATCAAACGGATTATCTGGCATCTAATGTTGTAACTGCTAACAACAAAAATCCAAAGGTCAGCATAGTAATGAAGCATATTCTGAGCAAGATAAGTGTAAGAATTGACGGAAGTGATCAATGCAAAGTTGATTTACTATCAATACCGACAAAAGGCACATATAATTTGCAAACAGATGAAATCACACCGGAAGAACAGTCTGATCTGACTACAAACTCCTCCGATATTTACATATTTCCTTGCAAAGAAAAACAATTAAAAATGAATATAACTTATAACGGCAAGGAATATGACTACATCGAAATTGCAAGTGACTACGAAGCGGGGAAAGAATATACGTTCAACCTAACCATAAATAACAATAAGGATTTAGTTATTGAAGGAGATGTTATAATAACAGACTGGCAACCTGCTGGAGATTTTGAAGGAAGTGTAAACGAAAAATAAATCATATGAAAAGAAAGGTATTAACACTATTATTAATTACTCTAATTACAAACAGAACATTTGCTCAGGATGCCAGAAGTGCCATGAACCAAATATTGGACGGCTATACACTGCCAATATTCGTAGCATTCATGCTTGCTGGAATTGTTCTTGGCTTGGTTCAACAATGGGATAATATAATTGATAAGGATAATAGAGGAACACGTAAGGATGGTCTATTTGCACTTGCTTGGTACGTTGGATATGCGTTAGTTGCTGCAATCGTTGTTACAGCAGTTAAGTCAGCAATATCCGGCATATCTCTTCAAGTATAACAAGTATCAAATGAAATATACTATAAGAAAAGGTCTGGAAAGTCCCTGCAAAATCAGGGGCTTTCTATCATCAGACTACTGGATATTAGTAGCTATAATAGCCGCAATAATAATTCTCTTTGTTCTTGGACTCCGTTCGGGTATCATAAACGGAGATTGGAACTTGAGTATAATTGCATTCATCGGTGCAATAACAATCATTCCAATTATGGTTACAAAGTTCAAGAAGAATGTAAGAAATAGAAAGTTTGATGAAATAAAAAGAGAATTTACAATAAGCAATTTTCAATTAAATCATACCATCAGAAAAAATGAGAACAGATGAAGCATATAGCATATTAGACATTGTCAATGAAGAGTATGGCATAATTCTCACCAAAGGTGGTAATGTTTGCATATCATTCAAGGTCAAAGAGCCAGAATGTTATTCCTTATCTCGTGAGGATATAGACCTAAGAGATAAAATGTTAAAAGAGGCATTTCGGTTTCTCCCCGAGGGCTGTTACATTCATAAACAGGACATATTTCAAAAGAAATATTATCATTCTGTCCCTATGAACTGGTCTTTCCTGGATATAGCAGATGCCAAACACTTTGAAAATAGACTTTATATGCAACATACTTGTGTACTTCACTTTGTGTTAACCGGATTAAAGTCGTTGGAAAAGTCTTACATATCTTCTCCGCTGAAATATAAAGAGAACCTGCATAAAGATGATTGGGAAAAATTATCAAATTTTTTAGAAGCCATCAATAATTGCATAAGTATCTTAAAAATCTTAGAGATACACAAATTATATCCATCAAAGGCGATGAATTGCGAAACCTTATATTAGGGTATTCTAATCTATTTGTCGAAACGAACGCCATAACTGATATACACGTTGACAATGAATTACATGTAGGGAAAATAAAAGCAAGATATTTCTGCATATGTGATGAAACAATGTTTCCAGACAATAGTGTTTCGAGTTATGTAAAAGACAGTTCCCTCCAATGGCCAATGCAGAACTATACCATCCTCTATTAGAAGAGTTGGGAATGTACTTACCTTATAACCACATTGTAAACCAGATTATTTATTTGGAAGGGAACGAAAAATTACGTGCACAGATAGCCCGCAACATTGATATTTATGGTTCAAACAGTTCAATGAGCAAAAGTATAAAAGTGCAGTTTGAAAAACTCGATAAGCTACAGGAGGAGATTCTTGAAGAAAACGAGATACTTGTACGTACACATTTTTCAGTCTGCATTTTTGACGAATCCGGATCAAATCTTGATAAAGCGGAGAAAACTGTAAAGGAAACATTAAATATCAATCAGTTCAAGTATTACATTCCAGGATATGAGAATCTTGCCAAAATTCATTTTTCCTGCGTACCAGGGCAGATTAGCTGTATGCCGAAAGAATATCTTGTTCTGACGACCTTGCCCATTGCGATTTGCCTATTCCTTCAGTGCAGTGAATACATGAACGACAACGAAGGTATCTTTGTACATGACCGTATGTACCAAATACCTCTTCGTAAGGATATTTGGGACGCTGCGAAGAAGCGGGTAAATGCTCGTAATGGAATGATTATAGCCGGAACAGGTGGAGGTAAATCAGCGTTTACCCTGAATTTCACTCAACAGCTTATCGAACAAGATTACACATGCATTGTCGTTGAGTTCGGAAAATCATTCAGCCAACTGTGTAAATTATATCCTGAAATTTCTTTGCATGTTGATTATGACGGTAAGACACCACTTGGAATTAACCCGTTTGAATTGCAAGGAAAAGAACTTGATAATAATGATCTGGAAATGCTGTCTGGTATTATTCAACGATACTGGAAACATATGTTTACAAAGGATGAATCAGAGAAAGAAGTCGCATTGACACGATTCATTCAGGACTATTACGAGCAGGTATCATCCGGACATAACTTCGAAAATTTCTACCGCTATGTAACAGAAAACTATAATGATATACTCAAGCGAAAAAATGTAGTAAGCAAATATTTCGATCTGGAGTCATTCAAGCTGAACTGCGGTGAGTTCATGCCAGGACAGCGATATGAGAATGTATGTAAGGATATTCAAATGGACTTTGCATCCAAGAAGTTCATCGTTTTTGAGCTAACACAAATCAAGCAGGACAGGTTCCTGAGTAATCTGGTAATGAGCATGATTTTCTCCATTATTCAGAAGAAACTTCTATCCGACAGAAGAAAAAGAGGTATTCTCATTTTTGATGAATATGCGGAAACAGCACAGATGACAGATACGGCCACTGGTACAGGTATTCATAGTTCTGTGGCATTCTGTTATCAGAAGATACGTAAAGAGAATGGTGCGGTATATACTATCGTACAAACTCCAGAACAGCTTCCGGACGATGAGAACACGAAAAATATTATCAGTAATACAGATATGCTCTTTGTATTGCCTACCAAAGAAGTAATCTATCAGAGCATCATCGACAAATTTAAGATTACAAGAGATTACCAGATAGCATTAATGAAGTCCATGCGGAATAATTTTTCTGGTCCTCGCCCCTACTCCGAATGCTTCATGCGTATGGGTGAGAATTATGCTACAGTAACCCGACTTGAGTTCTCGAAAGAAAAATTCCTTGCCTTCCAGACAGAAGGTGAAATATGGTCTGAGCTTGAAGAAAAGACCAAAAGAATGTCCATGCAAGATGCTATAACAGAATATATCAACGAACATAAAAAATAAAAGCCATGAAAAATTTATTAGTATCCTTATTCGTTCTATTAGTATTAAGTGTTTCAAATCCTTTGTATGCACAGTGGGCTGTGGCCGATGCGCCCAATCTGGCACAGAATGTGAAGAACTTTTCGGAACTGCAGAAACAGGTTTCTCTGCTGAACGAACAGAAGAGCAGACTGGATGAATCCCTTGACCTGATGAGAAAAGTGAACACGACAATAAGCAACTCCGTTACTGTCAAAAATATTATGGAACGTCAGATCCAGTTGTCAGACAAATGCCTGGATATTGTCGGAAAGCACAAGCTCAGTACATCAACCGCACAAACCCTGATGTCGTCCATCGCACAGATTATGGCAAACAACTCACGGATGATTTCACTTTCAAGGATGATCCTTTCATCCACCGTGAAAATGAATGATGCGGAACGCCTGACGGCCTTAAATGATATCGAGAAAAAAATGAAAGAAGACGAACAAACGGTTTACAAGTTGTCTTCTTTACTATCAAGTTATGAAAGTATTAAAAGTATGCTGAAATGAACACTCCAGTATCACAAATAGACAATGCTTTCCAGGACATTTTTGATGCATATGCCTATGTAAAATCAAGTATTGTCTTTGAAGCTCTGTTAGCAATAATAGCAGGCATCATTCTTACAACATTAGTATTTAAGTTAACTGGTATTGTAAAAGATATGCTATCGGAAGGAAAAGGATTTAATGCGAAGCATTTCTTTGAACTTGGAAAGGAATATATGGCCGTAATGCTAGTAATTATCATGCTACCCGTCTTTGTTACTTTATTCGAGCAATTATTGGCATACACAGCGATAACCTTGTAAGCAAGTTAACACCAAACGGTGCGTATGATCACGATGATCATATTCTCCGTCTAGCTGAACAAATGATTGACGACTGCCAGAACATGGATTTGGCTGACGCTGTTGTTGCTGGTATACCGAAAGTCCTGTCAGGTATTGTAATGGCTGCTATTGGTTCATTTTTCGCCTGTGCATATAATTATGTCATGCATATATTCGTTGCGACTCGATATCTAATGGTTCTTATGATGGAACTTGTAGGTCCGATTGCAATTGTCTGTCTTCTCAACAATGATACTCGCAGCTCATTCTTCACCTGGATGAAAGGGATGTTCGGAATTTTCATGCTCTATCCAGGCTTCATTATGGCCAGTGTATTTGCAGACGAGTATACAGCTAATCTGATAAGTAACTCTGTATGGCCCGCATTTGTTCTTGTAATATTTTCCTTCATATTAAAACTCACTTTATTGGCAACAGTAAAATTAATGGTAAATAAATGGTTATGATGCAAATAAAAGACATATTAAAGGACTTCAACAAGTATGCTGAAGCACGAAAGAATTTTACTCTGAGAACGAAACTTGTGTTCATTTTCTGTTCAGTTGCAATTGCTATGGTACTATTCTTCAGCTATCGAGTTGTAAATAATGCAATGAACAAAATTCTGGTAGTCAATGAGGGAGGTGAATTTGTACATTTCAAAGCAATGCAAACAGATAAACTTTACGAAAGCCTGATGAAGAGCCACTGTTATTATACAGCCTACTACCTTAATAGTTTTGACCGGCTAACTATAGAAGAGAATCAGGCACGTGGGTTGTTTCTTGTCAACAAAAGTGAAGCAAATACCATATTCGCCAAATATCAGGCTGACCGAGCTTACGGAGATGCTCTTGAACTCGGAGTTATTTATAGATGTGACTTTGATAAAATTAATAAGCTCCATGTTCAAGGGAATGAGTACAATGTACAGTTTACGTCTGTATTATCCATTATTTCAAATACTGGTACAAAGAAAATTAGAATAATCAGCAAAGGGACAGCCATAAGAACAACACCCAAATATCCAGAGAATGTAACAGGATTCTTCTTTAAGAATTATCAACAAACATACCAGCCTTATGAAAATTAAATATCCCGATTTTATGAAAATCAGCTTTTGCTGTGTCATAATTGAAATGATCTGCATCTTTTTTTACGTATTCTATTACATAACCTTCTACATAATTACTCTAAAATGAGGACAAAAATCATCGTGTTAGGAATAATCGGAGTTATAGTGTTTATAATGCTTTACTTTATATATCTCACACTCCCCAAAAAAGAACAAGAAAATGGGGATGAAGTAAAACTCAGGAGTGAAATCAAATCCGGATATACGGTTGATGAAATGATAAAGGAAGTCAAAAAAGATACCAAACGTAATCAATATGAAGAACCGGAGCCGGATTCTTCCAATGAAGAAGATTTAAAGCGAATACAAGAACTTATCAGGCAAAATGAGGGTACATTTCAGGAACCTGTTCAAGAGCAAAAAACAGGAAAAGAAGTTTTACCCAAAGTAAAGAAAAAAACACGATCTGTCAAAGATACTGTCATTGACGTAACAAAAGTAAAAGAGCCCGCACGCCGAACTTTCAACAGCATCCGGCTTGTCAAAGAAGATGAAACAAATGCTATTAAAGCATTCGTGCACTCTACCCAAACGGTCATGGTTGGATCAACACTGAAGATGCAGCTTGCCGAGAACTGTTTGACAGATGACGGCCAGCGCATCCGAAAAGGAACCCCGGTGTACGGGGAGGTCACAGCGATTGACGGAGAAAGAGTAATCGTTAAGATTGGCACAATAAACATCAACAATAATATTCTTCCCTTCAAGAAGACCGTATATTCCCGCGATGCGATAGAAGGTATTTATGTTCCAGGAAATCCAAAATCTGATGTAGCTAAGGATGCCGGAGCGGCAGCAACCAGTGGAGCCAACACCAATATATCAGGAGGCTTTGACATGGGCAGCCAGCTTGTAGCCGGAGCTGCCAACAGCGTCATCAGCGCGACCAAGTCGGCTGCAAGCAAGAATATCCGCAAGGTGAAGGTTACCATCAAGACCAACTACAGGATTCTGCTGAAGGAAACAGAGAAATGAACTTACAATTATATTGACGTGATATGAACATCTTTATATGAACATGAAAGAATTTATATGTAAATACGGAGTCCAATTATCGGTAGCCCTCTGTTTGATAGCCATCCCCTTATCTTTACTGTGGCAAAGCTCTGTGACTATCCTGCTTTTCTGCTTTCTTCTCAGCCTTAATATTGTTTTCCACATTTTGGGGTTTTGGAAGAGTTACCGTGAATATTCAAGGAAAAAAGAAGAAAGCATCAGAAAAGAACCGGATAAATGTAAAGAAACAGACAATTAAAAGCAGACATGAGATATACCTATGTTTATCTCTCGTCTGTATCAGTATTAATTGCCTCATTGTTTTTACTCTGAGAATCAATTCCTTTCCCATATCCAAACCCTACTATAAAAAAAGGTTGTATAGATTACCATTACCGTCCATATAAAAGTCAGCTTGAATGATGTCAGCGTGAATATATCGCAGCATGCAATCTGAAAGACGGAGGCAGTCAATGCAGGAAGAAACAATAAATAACAAGATGGTGAAGCGTCTTTTATATGATGCCAAAAGAGACAGGCTGTTGAGAAAAGAAAGGATATGAATGTCACTAAAACAACTGCTGCCAGACTGATAACCAGCTGTTCCCAATATTCGAACAACCGGTATTCAGCAGAGCCTAAAAACAACATGGAAGCCATTACCGGCCACTGACAGAGAACAGCCAGTACAACGGCTTTTTGCTCTTTAAACAAAGGAGTTAAGAATTTAGAAAAGAAATCCGTCATAAACAACTTTAAAATTAGCATACAAAGATATAAAATTGAAAGAAAACCATGAAACCGAACAGAATTTACATAACAGGACTGTTCCTGCTCGTTTTCCTTTCAGGGAAAGCGCAAATGATAGAGGAACTAGCTGCTACTCCTCTGGAAATTGGATATGAAAAAACACTACACATAATATTTCCTACTGAAGTAAAATACTGTAATGCGGGAAATGACCATATACTAGCCGAAAAAGTCAGTGCTCAGCCCAATATTATTCGTGTCATTGCAGCAGAAAGAAATTTTCCAGGTGAAACGAATCTTTCAATTGTTACAGCAGATACTAAGTTCTATTCATATTCCATCCACTATAGTGATACACCCAAAGTAAGTTACATTCATGTAGGGGACACCTCCCCTACTCCGCATGTACTTCCAGTTGGTAAGGACAAACAGATGTATCTGATCTTCCCCGGGAAAATTACATATGAAGACCACGGTTCTCAGGACATAACAGTAGAAAAAGCTGAAGGTGTAGATAACATTCTTGCGGTGAAAGCTGTGTGTGAATATCAAAAAGAATCAAATATTTCTGTAGTAACTGATACCGGTAAGTTCTACACATTCAATCTTAAATATTCTCCCAATCCTGAAGTCTTTACCTTCGTCATTGATAAAGACGAACAGCAGAAAGTAGCCATACTTGATGACGGTGAACTCACAACAGACCAGAAGAAGAAAATGCAGGAGGCAATCAACAAACATCTCCCACTCGACCTTGGATTATCGGATAAAATATCCGGAGTGGAGTTTGAAATTACTAATATATTTATCCACAACGATATTCTACTTTTCAGAATATCCATGAGAAACCGCACCCAGATTAATTATACGATAGACTTTATGCGTCTATACATCCAGGACGCAAAGAAAAGCAAGAAAACAGCTATCCAGCAGCTGGAACAAAACGTACTGTTCACATTCGATTATCCTGAAGATATTCCGGCTCATGAAAAACGAACGTTTGTCGTGGCCGTCAATAAGTTTACCATCCCGGATAAAAAACGGCTTGTAATTGAGATTCAGGAGAAGAATGGCGGCCGTCACTTCTTCTTTAAGCTGAAAAATAAATCTATTCTAGAGTCTGAAGAGGTTTTCCGAAATATTCAGGAACAAAAAACTGAAAACGAAGCCGACAAGATACTCAGGAGGGTCTACCAATGATAGCCTACATAATAGCCTGCATGCTGCATTTCTCAATATCAGCCACTCCGAATATAAGAAACAGTCTGATAAAACTGATTGAAGTGAGCAGATCCTTACAACCGATAGGGGAAATAATAGACATTCTCCACAAAGAAGGTATATACGAATCCCTACCCTTACAATGGCCGGTTAAAGGTAAATACCGGATAAGCAGTCATTACGGATATCGTAATCACCCACTAACTGGTACAAAAAAATTTCACTCGGGAGTGGATATTGCCGTTGAGCTTGCCACTCCGGTCTATGCAGCCGGTTCTGGAACTGTCATATATGCCGGACGAAAAGGAGGTTATGGACGATGCATTATAATACAGCACAAGTTCGGATTTACACTGTTTACGGGCATTTATCAGCATATTATACTACTGTAGGCAGAGAAATCAAGCAAGGTCAAGCAATAGGATTTGTCGGAAGTACTGGTATTAGTACAGGCAATCACCTACATTTTGAAATTCGTAAAAATAACATAGCAATAAACCCTATTTATAATGAGCATGAATGATGAAGTTGAACAAATAATATTGCGATCTATCTTAAAAGATGGGTTGGACGCAGTTCCACAAGATTATCAGTTATCACAAAGTATGATTTAAAGCAAATATATTTTTCCAAAATTGAATTTTCCATGCATGGAATAGAAATAGATATAAAATCTTCTACACTAGAGAAACTCAAAAAAGCAATTATTGAAGATGCTTCATTTCCTCTTTTGCATGATGAATATAAAAACAGTGGTAAATCCGGAGTTATGCAAAAATTACATAATAACGAAACCTATTACAAAACTTTTTTAAAGTGTATTAGAAATGGTAAGTAAAACTGTAGTAGACTATCTTGAACGTATAAAACGCCTGTATGTTCTCATTAAGCAAGAACGGACAGGTTCTTTAAATGACATAGCCAGGAAGATGCTATTATCAAGACGTACCATCACGAACTATATCTCTGAGCTTAAATCTCTAGGAGCAGATATTCGATATGATAAGTGCAGAAATACGTATTATTTCCATAATGAGTTTACCTTGTATGCAACTTTTGAAGTTAAGCTGTCCACATAATAGAATAAAAAAATGAAAAAGAGGGCAAGGATATTGCCCTAGTATGTAACTAGTTTTGTCATGGAAATAAAAAATAAACAATCAGCATTAAACAACTATTAATCGCTATAATTATGAAAGTAAAGTTTTTGTTATTAGTAGCTGTTCTGACCACAATTTTTACATCTTGTCAGAACACAGACGAGCCGAAGGAAATCAGTAAGCCTGGAACAAACGGTAATTATCGAATTGAAATTGTAGGGAAGCAAGCAGAACAGCAGGCTTCAAGATCTTCCGGAACTATACAGTTTAAAGGCGGTACAGCTAGCGGAGCTGGACTGTATAATAGTAAAGACAAAGCAAATGTTTCAGCTACGCCTGATGACGGATATGAAATTGATTATTTCTATGGTGGTCCGGAATCCGAACCTAAGAAATATGACTATGCCAAAAGTGGAGCTTCAATTTTTGATGTTTCAATAGATGGTCAGGATCACCTGTTCCATGTGGGTTTAAAAGAAAGAAAGAACGTTGACCATAAATGCTGGATCTGGAGGTACCGCGACGGGATCAGGAACCTACCAGTGCGATACCCCCATCACAATCAAAGCAACACCCGAAAGCGGATATGAATTTGCCGGATGGGTAATCGACCAGGGGGACGTAACCATTGCCGACAAAAGCAATGCCAACACTACCGCTACGCTGAATAGTCTTAACAGTACTATTACTGCGAAGTTCAATCCTACAACACCTTTTTGTTATATCATATTATGCGATGAACAATTCGAAACTCGTGATATGCAGAATAGAGCAATCATCTATTATTATGATTTAGGAGAGATTCCAGATAAGGAAGATACTTATAACCGAGTTCAATATTCTGTTTATGAATGGGAATATGATTTAAAAATAAATATGATAGGAACAAATGAATTTCTTGGTTGGTATGATGGAAGCAATCATTTAATAGAGGCTACTGAAGATTTACATATTGAAGATATTACCCGAAATTACCCGAAGGGAAGTACAATCTATGCTAGAATAAAACAGGCAAAACCTGAAGCCCCTTCAAGCGTTACAGTAAAGATAACCAATTCTGGAACAGGCTATGATATTCTGTATGGAAATGAATTTCCTTCAAGCTGGCCGTATTATGATATGGCAGATGTTGTACAATACAAATTGGTCTCTTCATGGGGAACATCGGGCACATTGAAGCTATATTATTCAGTATTTACCAATTCAAAATACTGTACAATAACTGGAGCTAACAGCTATTATCCAATTTCTTGGTACAGAGATGAGGAACGTAGTACAGCTACAATAACCCGCTGGGAATGGACTGTTGGCACAGAAACGACCATTGGAAATTGTAGTTCTATTCATGAAGTAAAAGGTGAACTTGAATATAATGGTATTCAATATTCAATTTCATACTAATCAGGTCAATATATTAGAATACTATATATAGAGATATATAGGTTTTTGTGTTAATAAATCGAACCCGTTTTCTCCGTGAGGACTAAACGGGTTTTTATGAATGATACAACTGTTTAAATACGCAAGAATTAATATATACTCAATAGAGTGATATAGAGCGTGGTGGAAATGGGAAATTTTGTGTGGTAAGTCGTTATATGGTTCTAAATACGGATAATGTATTTACAGATCTTCTAATGAGATAAGTTAGTTACAACCTTCTTATATCATTAATAGTACCGGAATATCTGCCATAACAGGATTCGTTAACAAAATAAAATAAGGAAAATCAGATTAATCTCAGTGCCGTGAGGCACTACCCATAGAAACATTCATACTTTTAATTTAGTGAGTAAAAAAGGTAGGAAGTACTTCCTACCTTTTTATCAAATAAACTTCTAAAGGTTTTATATTTATTGATTATTCATTAAAAATAGGCATCTGAATAATTTCTGCATTTAGACTAATAAGTTCCAACACAATGATTAATTAAAAATGATTCAAAAGAAATATTTTCTTAACTATCTTTTCTTTTGACTAAAAGATTATTGAAAAAGATAGAAAGAAGTCAACTTAACCAATGGCTTCTTTCTATCTTTTGAATTTATAAAACATATACTGAAAAATCAATGCAATGAATAAATCATAGAGCTATTGTTATAATATCATCCAAATTGGTGGTGTACTGCTTACTGATGTGTTCGCATTTGAGATGCCACGACTTGTCTGTGGAACCCTGAACAGCTACCTTAATGGTGTTGTGGCCGTTCTTGCGGTTTATAGCATCTATGGCAGCAGCCAGGCGTGACTGCTTCTCACGGTCAATGACATCGAAAAGATTGGTCTGGATGGCAGAGTCAGGAACTATGTTCCAGACAATGACACCGGCTTTCTTGTACTGGTAACCGCCCTCTTTGCGGAAATCCATACGGAGTGCCCGGACTGCGGTGCTTACAAGTTCCTGAAGGTCATTGGTCGGTACCTGCAGGTGGATGGTGCGGTTGATACAGTGCTGCGGAAGATCCAGACGGAAACGACTTGTATAGGCGAATACTGTTATCTCCGTGCAGCAGCTGTGCTGCATGCGGAGCTTGCGGACACATTCGGAAGAAAAGTTGGCGACAGCTTCCTCGAGGCTGGATAGTTCGGACAGACCGGAGTCAGGGAAACTGCGGCTGGTACAGATACTCTTTTTCTGCGGCAGTTCCTCGACATCGATACAGGATTCACCACGAAGCTCCTTCCAAGTGCGTACACCGGTAATTGTGAGTAATTTTCGCACAAAACTCTCGCTTTTCTGGGTAAAATCCCAGGCGGTATTTACACCGTAATAGCGCAGCTTATCCAAACTCCGATGGCCGATACCCCAGATATCGCCAATTTCGAAGCCCTGCAGAGCCTTGATACGCTTTTTCTCAGAATCTATCATGCATACGCCCTGATATCCCTTGTACTTCTTTCCGTAGCGGCTTGCCACCTTCGCCAGAGTCTTTGTAGGAGCAATGCCCATTGTAACCGGGATGCCTGTACCCTTGCCGATAGTGTTAACAATCTTATGCCCATAAGAAATCAGCTTCTCCCCTTCTCCGAAGCCTGAGAGATCCAGGAACGCTTCATCGATCGAGTACTGTGTCAGTTCGGGCGTGAACTCGGACAGCAGCATCATTACCCGGCGGCTCATGTCTCCATACAGATTGTAGTTGGAACTGAAGACAGCCACATTGTTTGCCTCCAGGATCTCACGGATCTGATAAAGAGGTGTACCCATCTTGATACCCATTGCCTTTACTTCGTTGCTTCTGGCCACGACACAGCCGTCATTGTTCGAGAGAACAACAACAGGTTTGTCACGGAGCAGCGGATTGAACACGCGCTCGCATGAGCAGTAGAAGTTATTGCAATCGACAAGGGCTATCATCTGCCTTTTCTAAGCTGTCTTTTTATGTTGTAGGTAAGAACTCCCCATATCAGGAAGTTGTTCTCCTCAGTAATCTTAATCGGAGTGTATTCCTCGTTAGCCGGAACGAGCCAGATACATTTCTCATTATCGTCAAAGCGAACCGTTTTAAGCGTGAACTCTCCATCGATGAAAGCCACAACGATGTCACCGTCATGAGGTTCCAGGGCTTTGTCTATGACAAGCAGGTCGCCGTCATCGATACCGCAGTCCTTCATGGAATCTCCGGAAGCACGGGCATAGAAGGTGGTGGCCGGATGGCGTATAAGTTCCCGGTTCAGGTCTATGCTGTCAGTCATGTAGTCTTGAGCCGGTGAAGGAAATCCAGCTCTCACACCCTGGTCTGCAAACGGCAATGGCAGTTCGCTGCTCATGTCTGCGGAGTACATTATCAGCTTGATATCATTCATAACAGTAATCCTTTCTTTTGCATCTCTTCACGCACAAGTTCCCTTTCGCTCTTAGAAAGGTCGGCTAATCGGACATTCATCGGATTTTCTTTCTGATAGGCTCTAACATCCTCTATCAAAAGTTGAAAATCGTACAGAAACTCCTTTGTTGCTCCATGTTTGGCATATATGGCATGAGCCGTTTCTAGAATTTCCACAGTACAGCTATCATCGCCCTGGAAGACTATTGCCGGTACTTCGTTTCTCACACATTCTCTAAGTAATCTGATTTGGTCTTTCATTTTTAATAACGTTACAATATCAGTGATTATTTTTTTTTCGGTTATTAATATATTGATATAATGTAGCCTTACTGACTCCTGTTGTCCTGGTTATCTCGGCTATCGTACAGGTTTGAGAGTCGTATAATTTCAATGCCAGTTCAATTGTTTTAGAGTCTTTTTTCGGACGACCACCTTTACGTCCACGTGCCCGTGCAGCTTCAAGTCCTTCTCTCGTTCTCAGTTGTGCAAGGTCGCGTTCAAACTGACTCAATCCGGCAAAAACGGTAAAGATGAGCCTTCCGTGTGGAGTTGTCGTATCAAACCATTGCTCTTTAAGCGATTTAATGTTTACTCCTATTTGGGATAATCTGTCTACCAGATCAATGAGGAATTTCGATGTTCGGCTTAATCTTGTCAGTTCAGAAACAATTACCATGTCACCAGGTCGAAGAGCATCAAGCATCCGATGAAGTTCCGGACGGTCATTACGAGTTCCGGAAGCCTTTTCTGAATAAATTCTTTCGCATCCTTCCCTTTCCAACTGATCAATCTGCCGGTCAAGATTCTGCTCCAGCGTACTTACTCGTGCATATCCGATTTTCATGTCTGAAAAGATATTATATAATGGGTTTATTGTACTTTGTTTTACAGACGGGTTTCCGGACAAATTTAAGCGTTTTTTCCGTAAATGACAAGCCTTCGGTTTCATAGTCTGAAAAAGACCGTTTTTTAGACTATACTTTGACGAATGTTCACTATCTTTGTCGCAGTTCTTTTTAAGTGACTTTTATCAAGAATTTGTTTGACACAAGAAAGGCAGGGAATTATTCTCTGCCTTTAACTTTCATCATTGTGAGATTTTTTAATCAGGTCACATATCCATTCAGATAGGTTCCTAGGATTTACTCTATTAATAATATCAACAGTTTCCTTATCCATCGAAATCGTAGCTTTCATGACCGTATTCCTTGTTGGCCGTCTGGGAATGCCAGCAGCATCCAGTATTCGGTATACGGTCTGTTCAGACCGAATACCAGTCACTGCCATAATCTCCTTAATCTTTAGCTTCCCTTCCTTGTAGAGCTTCTCGCACATAACCTGTTGATCAACGCTTATCATAGTTTTTCCTTTTACGCAAAAATTCAGCAGCCTTGTTCATTGCCCTAGCTGCATCCATTACATTATTGACTTTATCAATCCACTTGACATCCTCTATGTCAGACTGCATACCCATCGTTACCTTTCCAACAAACCGTGGATAAGTATTTCTGCGAATCATTATAGAATCAACTGCATCGTATGTTTCATACACAGGCAACTTGTTACCGTTCTTGTCACATTCGCATATTGAGAATTCAGGCATCATCTCTTCTTCAGATGACGATGCCAGTATATTTCCACACAGGGGACATATATGTGCATATAGCCCTTTGTGTATCATTGTTACCTTATTAATCTTCATTGTAGAATATATCTTGAATTTTTTTTATTACTTCCTTCTTCCGCTGAATATACGCATCATGTTCCATGCAGAATTGTTGCATATTTTCGATGCTATATCCTGCCATTTTAGGAGCTTTCCCTACAGACTTTATAAGTGAAGATAATTCTTTTTTTACAGATAGGTAAAGATCAATATATTCATCTTCTGACCAACGATAGAAGTCTGTTCTGTTACCGTACTTAGATGTATGATGCCATTCTGACACATAGATAATACCAGCTTCTTCAAGAAAATCAAAATGTGATGCTGTGACAGAATACTCTTTTTTAAAATCAGTCTTAGGATAAGAACCTTCATTACGTGCATTCAACGCTCTTTTGCTCATTGAATAACCTACATAACCTGAATTACCACCAAATGTTTTCATAATGTTGTACAGTTTATAAGTGTGTCTCACTTTCGATATTTACTTGTATTACAAAAATACGAATTATTAATGAAAAATCAAAATAATATAGTATTTTATTTTGATTAATATTTCGACCAGTCCTCGTTCAAAACATATAAATGCAAAGAAGAAACACGCATTTATATTTCTGTATATCTATATTTCTGCGCATCTATATGTGTGGATATATAACTTACTATTCTGAGCATTTTTGAAAATTAAATCTCTCATTTATTGCGTAATACAAAATGATGTATTACTTTTGTGATACAATATAATACAGATAAAAAATGGAAGCAGTAATAAGAAAACAGACATCTTTCCGCTTACGTGAGGACTTGTTGAAGGTCTTACAAGAGGAAGCGAGAAAAGCCAATAGAAGCCTAAACAACTTCGTTGAAAGCACACTGATGGAAGCAATGTATTCAGTACCTAACGAAGAAACAAAAGCTGCCATTGAGGAAGCACGCGCAGGGAAATATGCTGGAACCATAGACACCAGTAGCATGGAAGCTTTTATTAAATCCTGCGAATGATGAAAACACTACGTTATTCGACACAGTACAAAAAGGATTTCAAAAGGTATCGGAACAACCCCAGCAAGCTGGCGAAGCTACTGGAAGTCTTTCGGATGCTGGAGAAGGAAATAGAACTACCAGCTAAATACAGGGCTCACATGCTCAAAGGTGATTATCTTGGCTGCATGGAGTGCCACATAGAAAGTGATTTTCTTCTGATATGGCTGGACGCTGAAGCAGATATAATCGAGATTTTAAGGCTCGGAAGTCATTCTGAACTATTTAAAAAATATTGAATATTTGTCATAGCCCCTTTTCTAAATTAGGGACATTCAGTAAATAGTATAAATTAGCCAACTAATTCATACACAAAGTGTTGCAAATTAGTTGGCTTTTTGTATCTTTAGGTATTCCCCCGAAATAAGGTTTGACGGCCAAAACAGGGGAAATCCTCCAACAAAGATATGGCTAAGATACAAAATATTTCGGATATTCACCCTACCTTGGGTTTTACAGAATTTGATATTCTGGAAAAATATCGCAAGAGTTTTAATGAGAGTGAACTGGGCAGGCTTCATTCAGTGTTTCCTTTTGAAGTTATGGCAAAAAACATGGGGCTGTCTGAAAATCGTCTTGGCCGCAGGAACATATTCAGTCCTTCCGCAAAGATTGCCATTATGGTACTAAAAGCCTATACCGGACTCTCTGACAGACATCTTGTGGAACATCTTAACGGCAACCTACATTACCAGATGTTCTGCGGAATCATACCTAATCCTCTTTCTTTCAGAGTGCGTGTCTCATCGACAGAAAAGCTGTTTCCTTCGATGGCGCAGCTGTGTGCTGAGAACAGGATTTCATTGTATTCGATAAAATCCTGTGGACTGAATTTGTCAGCGACAATCTCTTTGTATCGAGATACAAGATTATCGTATTGTATTATTAGTTTTTCATCCATTGCATTCGTAGACTTTGGTCGTATTTATAACTCCTGCAGAGTCACATTCTTCGCCATCACGCACAAAAAATCCCTCCTGAATAAGACGATGATATTCTGTTTCCGGCATCAGGATGCGAGTTGCTTCTCCGTCTATATATAGTTTGCACTTTACAAATTGAGAATTTTCAAGTTTCCCAATTACGTCAATTTGAATTTTTGTTGCCATTTCCATTATATTTTTAGTATTAAACAAAGAAATCACAATCATAGACATCTTCACCGGATGGGAACTTTACTCTAACGCAGTAGTTTCCACAAACAATGAATCTGTCAGATATAATGGTTCCGACCTCTCCTGTGTTCGGATCTGTTACCTGATAGCCGGGCTTCATCTTATTAAGTTCAGACTTCATCTTGTCAGAGGTAAAAACAGTAACATTGCAACCACATTGCTCATAATATATCAGTCCCATATCAAGTGAATCGGTAAATTGTTTAACTATATCCATTATTTCCTGTTTACTGAGTATAGTTTTAGTTTCAAACTGCTGCACTTTCACATCAGGAAACTTCTTTATAAAATCTTTCTTTGTCATAAAATTTACTTTGATAAAATATTATCTATTTTTTGTTGTTCTTTATCTACAAAGTTAGATAGTTCTTCTTCAAAAGACTGTCTTTTATATAACAGAAATGTACTAACTGCATAACAATATAAAGACATTAATTCCACAGCTTTATTGTAATTATTGCTTTTATTATCAAGTATTTTCTGCGCATCTTTCTCAAAATGAGGAATAATCTCTTTTATTCTTTTATTCATAGTTGAAATATCATTTAAAAGATCATCGGGAACATACATACCTTCTTGCTTACTTATATTCAGTTTGCCAAGAATCTGAATCCATTCGCCAAACACTTTACGGATAGACATAAGTTCCATCAGAATTTTCTTTGCAGATTCTCTATTCCCATATTTTATTAACCTAACTCTCATTAAGTTATTGCAATATTCATCTTTAGATGCCATTTCATCAATAAAATGCCTATCATCTTCCGTAAAAAAAGACCTTGTAAATTTCATGGTATAATCTACAACCATAATAGGATTCATAGGAGTATATATAATCAAAATTGATTCAATTAGTTCATCTAATCTATTTTGTTCTACCCCATGTTTAAGCAATAATATTTGAAGTTCTGTATTAGCCTTGTTTTGTTTATCAGATTGACGAATATTCCAATAAGCGACAATCAAAGCCATTAAAGTAACAATCGAACCTATAGCAGTCCAATCTATTGTAAATAAATTAAATATCATATTATCTTATCTGATTTCATAATACTTACACGGTTTCTTCCTCGCTGTGATTCGCTTCTGTAGCACACGACAGTACATAGTACAATTCGCACAAACTTCATAGTGCTTACACTGGCTACAGTGCTTATCATTAACAACAGGGAAAATAGAATTAATAAACTCCAGCATGGTAACATCTTCAAATCCGGATTCTTTTTGAGCTTTCAGACAATCCTTCATTGTTAATCCAGATTCTTCCACCAGTTGTTTTGCCAGTCTGTTTCATTATGAGAACAAACAAGAAACTGAACGGCTACCCAAATACCATTTTCGAATTTTCCCATATAATTTTAATTTACTGAAGTAGTAAAAATCTACTCTCCGAATACTTGTTCATAAGCATAATCATCTTTTAAATGAAGCTCTTTCCGGATTTTTGTGAGAGCATTCAAACTGTCTTTTAATTTTTCTTTTCTGGCTTTATAGTCTACCGCATCAAAACCTTTCTTTTCAAGTTCTTCTATCTTAGCGTCTAACATAGCGTTAGCGCAACATAGACCAGATATTATAGATTCTATATCCTTAAATTTGATATTCATATCTAATGCTATTTTAATTTGTCATTATATCCCATTCGCCTCGATTTAAGAAAGTCTTTAGCAGCTTCAGTATCCTCATGCACCTCATATTCCCGGTAATATACAGCTTTCATAAGATACCTGCTATTTGTGTATCTCTCTTCACCTACTGCATCAGGATTAAGTACAAAACCTTCTTTTGCCCATTGTATAGCTGTCAACTCTCTTTTTATTTTTGAATAGCCTTTCTCTTTCTTCCTGAGTTTCTTTGTCAAAACTTCATGGAGTATTCTGGTCCGAGGGCTAATAACACCATCTGCAGTAACAAGTGCTGAACAGTTATATCCAGGTTGTTCATAATATTCAATATTTTTCTGAATATCTTCTACACTCATTTCTTCTATACGCTGCCTATATTGTGCAATCGTTAGATCTGTCATATCTACTGCCATAATTTAAAATTAATATAATAATATTTACAAGGCTTCTTCCTGAGCTTTCAGGCAAGGAACTGCACCGCTACCCAGCAAACTTCAATAAAAATCTACCGGAACTTAATTGTAGCAGTGAAAGCTCTCAGCTCCTTGAATTTATTTACAATACAATCTAAGTCTCTATATCTTTCCTCAGCTTCAAAAAGGATTGTTTGTTGTCTTGTGGTTGCTTCCCCACTTTCATGGAAACTCAAGTATTTCTCATACTTTTTTTTGCTTTTTCGGTTTCTTTTTCCAGCGCTTTAATGATAATATCACCTGCTAAATCAACTTCATCGAGAGTAAAGCCTATATACTTATTCAAAGTCATAGGAGCTTTTAAATTGGGTTGTGTTACGTAATCCATATATTAAATTTTAAAATTGGCACAAATAAATTTACTTCCGGAAAATAACGTTAGTCTTTAAGGGAGATTATTTTTTCGAGATCGTCAAAGCTATGAATTTCGTAAAGCTTCCCCTTTACTTTCAAATATCCATCTACCCCCACTGTATTGTTAAGCTCATCAGCAAAAAAATCAGCAACACTACATCCTACCACATTAGCGATTTTCTGAAGAGTATCTACAGTAGGGTTATTATTAATCGATTGTGACAATGCCCCTTTGGTTATCGTTTTTCCATTCTTACATTCCCATTCGTTGGCTATACGCTCTATCGTATATCCGTGAGCTTTAATAACTGATTTAATATCCATTGTAATTGTTTAGTTATAACTATATGCAAAGATAGAAAATAATTCAGTGAACATCACATAACACCTAAACAAAATTATATTATTATATAGATTTAACTAAACAATACACCTTTGTTAAAGTTATGTTAAACCTAAACATTATCTTTGTTATGTATAGTTATATCTATACCTTTGTGGCATCAAAGTTAAGTTATAGTATGAAAACAGTAAGCAGCGATTACATAAAGGAAATTAAGGCACAGATTAAATTAATCAATGCAGCTCTTAATGAAATTCAAGAGGCTGAAAAAGTTCTGTGTTCAGCAGTTAATACAAGAGATTATAACAAGGCTAAAAATCAGGCTAAAGATGCAAGTGCGGATATAATGATCTCATTAGAAGAAGCTGTTCGACTTGCTTCTGCTATTGGCTGTACAACCGAGTTGTATGAGATACACAAGTACCACAAGATTATAGAACTTGATTTAAGAGATTCACACAAATAAGTTTAACCGGCAGCCCCTTTGGTGTGCCATTATTTCAGAGATTATGAAAACGTATTATAGAGTTTTTTTTGGAGAAGGAATATTAGGGTATGAATGGTGTTTTTCATGCGTGGCAGAAAATCCGGAAGAAGCCTTAGAAATCGCTTGTAAAGACTGCCGGAATGAACTGAAGAACTGGACTGGCATAGTCAAAGTCTGTTCATCAAAAGAGGAAAAAACAGCACTGTACAACACTATTATTAAGTAGTCTATGAAAAAGAAATATTTCGCCACGAAACAAACAGCCCAGAAAGCAAAGAATGAACGAATCAAAAAAGGCGAGCGAGGTTTACAGGTATTTAAAATGCCTAAGGGAACAAGATATAGCGGAAAATTTGCCGTATGCACTGAAATAGAATATTTGAATACATATTAATCTGGTGGTTCTTCTGCCAGCTATAATTAAAAACGATTATGAAGGAAAAAGAAATACTGAAAGAAATTATCGAGTGGCTTAACAATGATACCAGCTACTTATCCACAAGAACCGATTATGCTAAAGGCTATAAAAATGGAATTATATGTGCGAAAGAAATAGTTGAAAGCATAATCAAAAACCACAACCCAGAATTATTAAAATTTTAGTAATACGATTATGGAAAAAAATGCATATTCAGTAAGCTGCCAGCTTGTATCAACACATGCTAAATTAAATGTATTGACAAAATGGCTAAAGAAAAAGAACATAATGATGTCTGAAATCGTCGAACAGGAAATCACTAACCTGCAAGTATTATTGATAGATCAACTAATGCTAGCATTTTGCCTCCTTCTTTCTTCCAGTTTTACGTCAGTCATTAGTTTGTACATATGTCTTGCATGGTTCGTAATATCAGCTCTGGCATGCGAGAAGTATGTGTACCATAACATTCAATGATCATCTAATTTTTGGTTCACAATCCATAATATATATAAATGCGCATACAGAAATATATTAATATATATGCGTATTTATATATATTCTATATAATCTATAAATACAGATATATATATTTGTAAATATCAGTATATTTAAATATATTTGCCATAAATCATCAATTATGACAACAATTATCTCTCCATTAAATTACAAGGGCGGAGTCGGTAAATCCACAACCGCCTATAACCTTGGTGTAGCCCTTTGGATATTAGGTAGAAAAGTATTATTAATAGATACCGATACCCAGTGTAATCTTACAAACCTGATAGGACATAATCAAACCGGGAATGATGCAACTCTGTTTGAATGGCTAACGCAGGATGATCAAAAGATGCCAGTATATGAACAATACCCAAATCTGTATTATGTACCAGCATCAAACAAGTTATCAAACATCGAAAGCTTCTTGATGAATAAACGAAACAGAGAAAAAGTATTGGCGAAAAAATTAGCTCCATACCTCTCCCCTCTCCCAAACGGGAATTACCTGTTTGACTATATCATTATTGACTGTGCTCCTAAAGAAGGGATCGTAAACGACAATGTCATGAGTGCAAGTGATTACATTCTCATTCCAACAGAATGTTCCGGTTTCTCATTGCAAGGTATGCAAAACCTTTTGTTCAGCATTAACGACGTAAAGGAAAACCTGAATGAGAAACTCGATATTCTCGGTTTTCTACTAATCAAATACGATAAACAAACCAGAATATCCAAACAGGTAACAGAGTTCTTTGAAAGTAATTATCCGGAAAAAGTCTTTAAAACACGTATACGAAAAAACATTAAGTTCGATGAATCTCCATTAAAGCATCAGGGCATATTTGAATACGCTCCGGAAGCTAACGGCTCGGAAGATTATATGTCCCTTGCTGAAGAAATAACCGGAGAAACAAGACCTACAGACTGGCAACAGAAAGCTCTGACAGCATGGAATATCAAAAATAACATAAAAGAGGAGGAAAAGCAATGACAAAAAACAAATCAGTAGACCTAGGTATTGATACCTTCATGCAAAGTGTTGCCGAAAATAAACCTGCTGGTAACAATGAACCATCAAGTTTTTCTCCCCGAACAGAAGTAGAAGTAAAACGTTCAAAAGGACGACCGCCCAAAATATCCCAACGTTCAGAACGCATAATCTTCAAGCTCGATGAGAAAACATACAAAGACTTATCTATCATAAAAGCTCTTAACCGTCTGGATATTCAGGATATTGTTTTTGCCGCAACCGTAAAGTTCCTGAAAGAATACAATACAGATAGTGGTTTGACCGACAAGGGTATTGAGCTTGTTAAAGATATAAAAGACCAATATGAAAAGTGAGCAATCCGATAGGGAAAAAAAGGGCAACTGTCGATAATTTATATATATAAGCATCTATAATTCTATTAATATAGATATACAGAATTATAGATGCTTATATATATAACTCGAACATCGACTTGTGTTGCCGAAAGTCCTCCTATCGAAATTCTCTGTTTTCGAATGAGCTTGCTGCCGTGGTTCAAAAAAAGCACCCATGCTTCTTCAACTTCCAAATCAGTCAGAACAGGTGACATCAACTTAAATATATCATTAGAACTGGTTATGGTTGGGGACTTTGCAAATAAGGCTTGTCCTCTTCTGTGAAACTCAATAGCAGCTAAAGCCACTCTTCTACGTGCCGGTGTCATGTCAGCAATAATATCTCTCAGCGTACAGGTATTTCCGTATACTACTTCTTCTTCTTTCACCATCATAGATACACTTTCACGATTTGTAAGAATGTAAGCAAGTTCAGCCATGTCCATTGTTCTAAATTCACTACTGATTTCAAAGTTTTTTGTTTCCATACATCTAAAAATTAAAGTTTGACATTAAGTCTGTTTGGGAATTATTCTAACTCCAGATTCAGGAGCCTTTTTCAAAAGATCTTTTTTCTCCCTGTACGACTTTTTTTTTTATCATTCTCTCCCCGAGTTCTTTCGCCTTTTTCGATGCCAATAGAGTGCAGCAGCATGTAGATGTATGCAAGGTTTCCAATCGAGTAGGAGAAAACGAAGTAGTTTTCTTCCTACTTCGTTTTCCGACCTCTCACACCACCGTACGTGCCGTTCGGCATACGGCGGTTCTTTACTATGGATGCCTTTCGTATTCTTCGAAAGACACTTCCACGACATCTTCTTCA
>ENA-OQIO01000117-OQIO01000117.1-human-gut-metagenome-genome-assembly--contig:-NODE-117-length-37656-cov-3.208905_pt1 | contig 37656 bp, 53 predicted proteins | sample MGYA00242573_ERZ504737 | MGnify/ENA primary metagenome ERZ504737 (study PRJEB26092, sample SAMD00036203) | human gut metagenome | host: Homo sapiens | study: EMG produced TPA metagenomics assembly of...
GCAAAAATTTGGCACGATAACCCTTATCGCTGTCAGGCAAATAATTCAAAAATCTTGTTGCGCCGCCGAGCATAATAGGCAAACTCCCGTTGCCATAGGTCAAGAGTACCCGTATGCCCTGCTTTTTTTTCACGTGTTATTCCTCTAACCTTAGAAACAACGCCGAACGAGGTTATATCCTTGCCTTTATTTATGCATATTATACCCGTCATTCGAGCATCTCCCTGCACTTATCAACAAGCAATCGCCTTGCCTCTTTAACATCGCAATCAAATTTACAGCCTGCTGCCTGAGCGTGACCGCCGCCACCAAAACACGCAGCAAGTTTCGCAGCATTAACGCTTTCAAATGTACGAATTGAAGCCTTACATGTTCCGTCAGGTCGCTCTTGAATGGTAATACCTATTTCAACGCCCTCGATTTGACGAGTAAGCGGTGCTAAGCCTCTGTTTCCTGAGCATTAGAACCTGTAAGCTGAAACATCTCTTGCGTAACAGTTATAACCGCAACACGCTCGTGCTCATAAAAACGCATCGATTCAATAGCAAGCCTTTCAAGCCTTGCATAAGTCTTGCTCTTTGTTTCAAACATAATTCGGTTAATCCTGCCGTTGTCTGCTCCGGCATCAATAAGGTCAGCCGCAACACGATATGTCTGCGCTGTGGTCGAATCGTACCTAAAGCAACCCGTGTCGGTTGTAAGCCCTGTATAAAGGCAGTCCGCAATTTTTTTATCAACTTCTACACCGAGAGCAAGCACAACCTCATACATAATTTGGCAAGCCGCAGGAGCATCCTCAAGAAGCAATAAATTTGCATACTCCGTATTGGTTGAATGATGGTCAATACACATATCAATCTTGTATTGCTCCTCAAGGCCTCCCAAAAGCTTAACTGTTGCAACATCGACAGCAACAACATAATCGGGTTTAAATTTTATTTCTACAATATCGTCAAAAAGATAATTGTACTTTTTAGGAATATCGTCTGCATTTATAACAGCGCAGATTTTACCTATTTTCATAAGTGCACGGCAAAGTGCAAAGCCCGAACCGAGAGTATCGCCGTCGGGATTTGCATGAGTAAGAATAAGGATATTATCCTTTTCTCTCAATATGTCGGCACATTCCTTTACACTAATCTTCATGAGTTATTTCCTTAATTTTTTCAAAAAGGTCCATACCCTTTTCAATAGAATCGTCTGCAATAAATCTAAGCTCCGGACTTTTTCTTAAATGAAGCCTTGAACCGAGTTGCTTTCTGATATATCCCTGCGCACTTTCAAGCCCCTTGACTGACCTTTTAGCCGCATCAATTCCGTCCATTGCGCTGATATATACCTTGGCATAGCTTAAATCTCCGCTTACATCAACCTTAACAACAGTGAGCATATCGCTGATTCTCGGGTCTTTAAGCTCTCGCATTATTGAAACGATTTCTCTTTTTATATCCTCGCTGATTCTGTCAATATGAAATCCTGCCATAATTAATCCCTGTATTCCTCAACAATGTATGCCTGAAGAATATCTCCTGACTGAATATCGTCCCAACCGTCAAGGCTGATACCGCATTCATAACCTGATGATACTTCCTTAACCTCATCCTTAAATCTCTTAAGGTTAGCAAGCTTAACATCGGCAATTTGCTTGCCGTTTCTGATAACTCTTACCTTACCGTCACGCTTGATAGTACCGCTTGTAACGAGTGAGCCTGCAATAGTGCCGGCAGAAGAAATTTTATAAACCTCTCTAACCTCGACCTCACCTGTGTCAACGTCACGATATTTAGGAGCTCTCATACCACGCATAGCTCTTTCGATATCCTCAATAGCATCATAAATAATATCGTATTGTTTAATTTCGACTCCGTCACGCTTAGCGTTATCGGCAGCAATTTGGTCAACGCCGGTATTAAATGCAACAATAATAGCCTTTGAAGCCTCTGCAAGCATAACGTCGCTTTCGCTTACGGCACCTACTGCACCGTGAACAATCTTAACATTAACCTCGTCGTTTTCAATCTTGAGAAGTGACTGCTTAACAGCCTCAACAGAACCTTGAACGTCAGCCTTAACGATAATGTTAAGTTCCTTCATCTCACCCTCTGAAATAGTGTCAAAGAGAGTATCAAGAGTAACTTTCTGGAATAGCTTAAATTCTTCTTCCTTAGCCTTAGCCTTTCTCTGCTCAACAAGTGCTCTTGCAAGCTTTTCATCAGATACTGCGTTAAACTCGTCGCCGCTCATAGGAGCAGAGTCAAGACCCATAATCTCAACAGGAACAGACGGACCTGCAGTTTCAATCGGCTTGCGTGATAATCCGACATAGCACGAATTTTACCTACGGCAGTGCCTGCAACAACGATATCTCCTGCATTAAGAGTACCGTTTTGAACAAGAAGGGTGGCAATAGGGCCACGTCCTTTATCGAGCTTAGCCTCAATAACAACGCCCTTCGCCTGCCTGTCAGGATTTGCCTTAAGTTCTGCCATTTCGGAAACGAGAAGAATGGTTTCAAGAAGCTTATCAATACCCATTTTGGTTTTAGCCGAAACAGGAACGCAAATAACGTCGCCGCCCCATTCCTCAGGAACAAGCTCATGCTCTGTAAGCTGCTGCATAACCTTGTCGGGATTTGCTCCCTCTTTATCCATTTTATTAATAGCAACAATAATTTCTACGCCTGCTGCCTTAGCGTGATTGATAGCTTCAACAGTTTGCGGCATAATACCGTCATCTGCCGCAACAACCAAAACTGCAATATCGGTTGCCATAGCGCCCCTTGCACGCATAGCGGTGAATGCGGCGTGACCCGGAGTATCAAGAAATGTAATTTTCTGACCGTCAACGTCAACCTGATAAGCACCGATTGCCTGAGTGATACCGCCTGCCTCGGTAGAGGTGACTTCTGTATTACGGATAGCATCAAGGATAGAGGTCTTACCGTGGTCAACGTGACCCATAACGCAAACTACAGGAGGTCTTGTAACTGCATTTTCATCATCTTCAACCTCTTCTTCGATAATTTGGTCCTCAATAGTAACAACTACTTCCTTTTCAACCTTTGCGCCAAGCTCTGTTGCAACAATTTCAGCAGTATCATAATCAATAACCTCGTTAACCGTTGCCATAACACCGAGACTCATAAGCTTTTTGATAACTTCTGTTGCAGTCATACGAAGAAGCTTTGCAAGGTCGCCGACCGTGATTTCCTCAGGAACGGTAATTTTAATTTGCTGCTTCTTTCTCTGCTCTGCAATACGGGCAAGACGCTGTGCCTCTGTTTCTTTCTTAGACTTAGCACGCATACCCTGTGGCTTTTTCTTTCTGTACTGCTTTGACTTCTGATTAAGCTTCTGCTTTTTCTGATAGTCGTTCATATTGTTTGCAGGCGCAATATCCTCATACTTTTGGTTGTATTTTTCAAGGTCAACATTATTTACACGTGTATCAACATGCCTTGCTTCGCCTTTAGTTCTTGCCTGCGGAGTTTGATTAGCCTTTTTCTTGGCCTTTTCCTCTGCTCTTTTAGCCGCTTGCTCTGCCATTTGAAGAATAGCGGCTTGATTTTTATGCTTTTTATTTTCGTCCTTTTTTTCCTTGTTATCCTTAGAAACATTAGCAGACTCATTCTTACTGTCTTTTGTCTTTTTCTTATTTGATTTTTTGGCAGAATTAAAATAATTGTCAAGACTTTCAACGCTGTTGTCGGCTGTGAGCTTGTCAAACAAAATGTTAAGCTCGTTTTCCTCCAAAACGGTATTAGCCTTTTTTGCAGGACCGTCGCAATATTCACTGAGAATATTGATAATGTCCTTGTTATTCTTGCCGAAATCCTTTGCTACATCGGAAACTTTAAATTTAATAACCATTGGCATTTCCTCCTGTTAAATTTCAAGTAATTAATATATCCTACTGTTCGAGAAGAGAAATTATTTTTTTTGCGAAATTCTCATCGTCAACTGTAATTACTCCTGCTTTATATCCCACGCCGAAATAAATTTCATCAATAGTTATATCGGTTTTGATAACCTTAACCTTAAAATGATGAAGTTCAATCGTCTTTTCAAATTCTGAAATCAGACGAGGGGATACATCGCTGCAAAAAGCAATAACTTTGCTTTGTGCCCAAACAGTGCATGCTGCGCCATATCGTGCCCCATTGAAAGCCTGCCTGCACGCCTTGCAAGCCCGAGCATTGAAATAACCTTTTGATTAGGCATTTTCTATTTCTTCTTCCATCTTATTATATACCTCATCGTCTATCTGCATAGAAAAAGCTCTTTCAAAAGCTCTTTTCTTTCTTGCTTTCTTTAGACAATCGGCATTTTTGCAAACGTATGCACCTCTGCCGGCTTTTTTACCCGTAAGGTCAAGCGAAACCTCGCCTTCAGCTTTTAACTACTCTGACAAGCTCTCTCTTGTCAAACATTTCGCCGCATCCCGTGCACATACGCATAGGTATTTTTTTAGTTTTCATATTTACGCCGCCTTTCTTTCAAAATGCGAGGTAATTATTCTTCGATTTCGTTTTCTTCGGCTTTAGGCTCTTCATTGGTGAAAAATCCCGATTCAGGCTTGATATCGATTTTCCAACCTGTAAGCCTTGCTGCAAGACGAACATTCTGACCCTTATTGCCGATAGCGAGAGAAAGTTGGTCGTCAGGAACGGTTGCACGGCAACTCTTAGCATCCTCGTCAAGAATTTCCACACCGCAAACCTCTGACGGAGCAAGTGCCGCAGAAACATACTGTGCCGGGTCGTCGTTATACTTAACGATATCGATTTTCTCACCGCCGAGTACATCAACGATATTTGAAACTCTCTGACCTCTTGGGCCGATACATGCGCCTACAGGGTCAACATCCTCATCTGTTGAATAAACTGCAATCTTAGTTCTTGAACCTGCCTCACGTGAAACCGACTTAATCTCAATTGTGCCGTCATAAATTTCAGGACCTCTTGCTCAAACAAACGGCGAACCATACCAGGATGAGTACGTGAAATCATAATACGAGGCCTTTGCCCATTTCTTTCACATCAACAACAAATACCTTAATATTTTCACCTACTGTGAAATGCTCTCCCGGTACCTGTTCCGTTTTAGGAAGAACAGCGGAGTTTTTACCCATATCAAGAGTAACATTGCCTGTGTCAGGGTCAATTCTGTCAACCTTAGCAGTAATAAGTTCCTGATTTTTAGACTTAAATTCTTCAATCATCTGTCCTCTTTCAGCCTCACGGATACCCTGACGGATAACATGCTTAGCTGTTTGAGCAACAATTCTGCCGAAATTCTTTGTTTTAAGCGGAATATCAACTGTGCCGCCGACTTTAGCGCTCTTTCTGATAAGCTGAGCCTGTTCGAGAGTGAGGTCTGTGTCCTCGTCCTCAATTTCGTCAACAACATTTTTTCTTACATAAACCTTAATTTTCTGCTTTTCCGGGTCGATATCGCAATGAACGATATCCTTTCCGTTATAGTCGTGCTTAGCGGCTACAATAATTGCTGCTGAAATTTTTTCATAAAGATATTCGGCAGGAATACCTTTTTCAGCTTCAATAGCTTTTACTGCGTCAAAAAATTCTTTACTCATTTTCCTATCATCCTTTCGGTTAATTCATTTCTTTTTCAAAATCTTTTATATCAAAGTCATCAAGCTTAACGAATGATGTCTCTTTTTTGTTTACTTTAAGTTCTTCGCCGTCCTTAAGTTCAAGCGTAATTTCACCGTCAGAATAAGCCTTAAGCTTTCCGGCAAAATCCCTGACGTTATTAATAGGCGAATAAGCCTTACCATAACATTTGAGCCAATATATTTTTCAAAGTGAGCGTCGGCGGTAAGCTCCCTTTCAACACCGGGAGAGCTAACCTCAAGAGTATAGCTTTGAGAAATCGGATCAGCCTCGTCGAGCGGCTTTGTAATTGCATGGGTTAAATCAACACAATCGTCAATTGAAATTCCGCCGTCCTTATCTATAAATATGCGAAGATACCAATCTGTACCCTCCTTGGCAAATCGAACGTCCCAAATTTCAAGACCGAGCTGATGTGCGTAAGGGGTAATAATTTCAGTTACCCTTGATACAGTATTTCCTTTTCCTGCCAAGAAAAAACCTCCTTACAATAATAAGAGAGCGGACCTCTTAGGTCCACTCTCATTGGAATTAATAAACTTACTGTCTATATAATAACATATAATTATAAAAAGTCAAGTATTTTTTAATATTCGGCAAGAGCAAATCTGCGATTCGGCAAACCCTTTTGTCACTTTGTGACATTTCCCCTGTAAGGGGAATCTCCCTTGCCCTACAGTAGTCTTGTTTATTTGGATTATTTAATATCAAACGAATACCGTAGGGGCGAACATTGTTCGCCTTACCGTTCTATCATTTTTGCGACTATAACGGACATATCGTCCCTATGCTTTTCGTCGCTGTTTTCAAGTGCAATTTTGAGTATCGCCTTTGCTTTTTCGTTAGGTTCAAGCGTCGTTTCAAGTCGCAAAAACTTTTCAAGCCATTCATTTCCGACATCGGTTACTCCGTCGCTCATCATAATTATTTCATCATCGGTATTAAGAACGGTTGTTCTTTTTGCAAATTCAACCCCTCTTAAAATACCTGCCGGCATAGATGTCAGTTCGCATTTTGTAAGCCTGTCATCCTTTACTATGTATGAACGGGGAGCACCTGCCTTATAAAATTCACACTTACCGCTGAACAAATCAACTCTTACACAATCAAGTGTTGCAAGACTTTCCTCGTGGCTTTTGACAAGAAGTGCACTGTTTACAACTTTTAAAGAAGAATCAAAGCCAAAACCTGCAGACAAAAGCTTTGACAAAAGACCGGCACCCATTGCGCCGTCCAAAGCCGCACGGCTTCCTTTCCCCATTCCGTCGCTGATAATGAAAACCATATGGCCTCTTGAATCATTTATAGTTTTTATCGTATCGCCGCACAAATTGCCCTCTGCGCAGTATTGAGCAAATCCGAAACTCATTTTGAAATTAGGCTTTTCCATAAATGAAAGCAATGTTCCAGCCGAGCTGACGTTTATTTTGCCACGTTCAAACTCTCTCTTGCATATTTTGCATATTTCATTAGTCAGGCGCATATTATCAAGCCCTTTTGTGTCGTTTGGGGCTAAAATCTCTATTCTCATTCTGTCATACTTATCAATTATAGCCGAAATATTTTCGGGAAAAATATCGTATTCGCCGAGCATTCTTCTAATCCTGCCTGCTGCCTTAAAATCAAAGCTTTCCGCCTCGTCAAATTCAAATGCCAAATCGCCGAGCATATCCGAAATAGAAAAGAATTGGTCTGCCGCAACCATTCGAATTTCACTTTCATTAGGGTCAACGGTCGAAAAAGAATTGATTTTTTCACGAACATCTCTTACGCTTTCACTAACCTGTGCAAGTGCGCTTGAAGCAAAACGCAGCCTGACAACAAGGCTCTGCCTCAAGCTTCCTTCAGGTGCAATATCCGCCCCGCTTTCCCACAACTCCGAAAGCCTAAGCTTAATTTTTCAGGCAAAATGCAAAGAATTGCAGAAGCAAGTACGCTCTCCAAAACCGTACAAAGCGAAAATGCACCCATTTTTGCCGCAACGGCAAAAAACGACATTGAAAGAGTAAAGCTAAGTCCTATCGCAAGGCTTGAAAACGAAGTGAAAAGACTGCATAAAAGCGACGAAAACGCATAAGCGCCTATCAAAAAAAAGTGCATTTTCCTTTGTTATACCGAGTGCGAAGCCCAGACACAGCGACACAATCAACGCAAAGCGCTGACTGCCGAAGCGAACGGTAGTCAAAATCAAAAGGCAAGCCAAAATTCTTGCAATTGAAACGCCTTTAATTTCAATAAACGAAATAGATGAAAGCAAAATAGAAAAAGCCACAAAAATGCACGTCAAATCCGTCACGGGCAAGGCTTTAAGCTTAAGCCTTTTTAAACTGCAATTTGCCGCACGGTAAAAGAAAAACGTACTGCCCAAAGCAAGGATTGACTCACCGAGAGTTATTGCGTATTCGCCGAGAGTCGAGCCTGATTTGACATTCATAACAATCCCTGTTGACAAAACAGACAAACATGAAATGAGCATTGAAAGATACGTTTCACGTCTGACCTTGAAAAATATCAAAGCCGCCGTGCCGAGAGTACAAATAACCACTGCGCTTACATATCTTATTGCGTTTTCACTTGAGCAAAAAACAATATAACCAAGCGACGCACCGACACAGGCAAAAAGAAAATTTTTCTTGCCCGACACCGATATGAGCGACACGGCAAACGGACAGCAGCCGCCCACGACGCTTGAAAAGCAAAGCAGAAAAGCAATTACACCCCAAAGCACACGCTTAGAATATAAAATTATATTTTTTAAATTCTTTTTAGGTATTTTGATTTTATTTTTAACATTTTTAACAATTGCCATTTTACACATCCCAAAAGCATTATAACCAAACGCTTTTGAGAATTTTGTAAAAACAGGTAAGCAAAATAAAAAGACTTCACCCCAAATTGAACAAGTACATTTTTTACGGACTTGTTCAAATCAGATGAAGCCTTTAAATCACATAAATAAACTTTTAATTTTTGCAAGAAGATTTACAAAAATGCACCACGCCGCCTGAAAAAGCGCAACCTTGATTGCATCAAGCTGGTCAATTCCGCCGACAAATGCCAAAAGACCGACAACACCAAGCCCCAAAGCAGAGCCGAACGATATAAGAACGCTGATTAGTTTTCTTGTCTCCTGCAAATCCTCAGCCGCACTGAATGCCGAAACAAGGCCGAGAGCGGAGCCGTTATGAACAATGTAGGCAGGTGACTTTTGAGCAAAAAGGTTTGAATATTTTTCAAACGCTCTGCCGTTTGACGAATTCATAACTCTGATATATCCGTCCGGAAGTTCAAAAAGCTCGGCAATGCTTTCGTCATTAATGAATGGGTCGGCACTGCGAACAAGAATTGTCATTCCGCTTTTTTCAAGCTTTCTAAGCGCTTTTTTAAGCTGAGGGTCGGCACTGTAAGACACAACAAACATTGCCATCAGCTTTCCTGCCTCTGCAAGATAAAGCACCTTTCTGCCCTTACGGTATATTTTTTTTCAAAATCTTCCTTAAGCACGGGAACGCCGTGATGAATAAGCAAATCCCTTGTGCCTACAAGAATTTTTTTGCGATAAATCCAACCGGTTGTTCCGAGCCTGTCCTCATAAACAATATCGTCTACCTCAGGCAAAATCGCCTGTTTGCCGATAATCACATCATCAAAAACAGAAGCAAGCGGACTTTTTGTATTAATAATAACCGAAGCGGTTTTTAAAATAACGTCATCAGCTTTAGCGCCGTTAAATGTTTTAATTCCGTGAATTTCACAACTGCGAGGTCCGAAAAGATTTTGCGCCTCAATAACAATTGCATTGGCATCGCTTGTAACGCTTGCACCCTCAAACCCATTCACCATAGCGCCACGGGTTCTAAGCTGCTTTGACACTCCCAAAAGTGTATTATTGGTACAAAACAGCGCATAGCAAGGAGTTGTGATACACATAGCGCAAACAAAAGCATTAACTCCCAAATGCCAATTTTGATTAATTAAGCCGACAACAACTGCCAAAATTATATTAAGAAGAAGTGAAACCGAACCTACATATTTGCCGATTTTGTCCGCCGGCTCGTCCACACTTGAAATATCAAGAAACTTAGTTGCAAAATCCGTTTTAATGCTTGCCTTTAAATTAGGTTCTCCGGTTAAAAGCCCACGGCTTATAATTCCTGCGTCAACCTTATTAACAATCGGCTCAACGGTATATTTTTCCTTTTGATTTGCTATAAAATCAAAGTCTGTTCTTATTCTTGTAATAAATGTATATTTTCCAAGTCCGCTCAAAAGCAGAGCAAACGCACCTGCAAACGGATAAAGCGTACCGTCATCGAGAAGCAAGTTGCTGTCAATCAAAAGCAAAATTGTGTGAACAAAAACTATTATTTCCGCCACACATATTGGAAAATCACTGTTAATGCCGCCTTTGAGCTTAAAGCCGTGCATAAATATTCTCGCATTGACAACGCAAACAATAACAAATAAAACAAGAAGCGTTATTATGTAAGGCGTACTGTCAAGCAAAAGCGACGGTAAATATGAGCTGTCCTTAAATCCTGTCAAAAGCCCTAAAACAAAGGTTAAGGCAAATGTTATTTTTAAATTCAGCGAAGCTGACGAACGTGCGTCATCAAGCCTTTTTGAAAATGCCGATTGCTCATCTGCGCTTTCATATTCCTTTTTAATCACTGTATCCTTGTCCGCTTTTGCCGCATCCTCAATATCTTCAGGTGAAAAAATGCGAAACTTATTGACCTTTTCTTTTCGCCTTTCCTTTAACTGCTTTTCAGCAAGTTCCTCGTCAATTTTATCTATCTGCTTTGTTTCGTCATCAAAGCCGTCAAGAACAATTTGAACTGCCTGCTCCTCTTCCCTTTGCTCCTGAGCCTTTTCTTCCTTCTCCTTAATTTCCTCTCGAGTAAGGGAAATTTTCGTTTTTTCAAGTTCCTCAACGGCTACAATGGTAGGTATTTCCTCAAGGTCACCCGTTTTGTCAAATCTCGACTTGCTCTTTATCGTGGCAGGCCTTTCAATAATTTCCGGCGGCTTTTTGGAATAAATCGGTTCTTTGGTACGGTTGCTTGTAAAAAAGCTTTTTTGTACGGTTTTTTGGCTTGCAAAATCATCGCTCTTTGACTTCGGCTTAAAATCAATATGCTTTGTTTTCCCGTCATCTTCAGCTTTTATGGCTGGGCCGACTTTCGTTTTATCCAAGGCAGTGCTTTTTTCATACGTCTTTACATTTTCACTTTTAGGTTGAATTTTTATATTTTCAATATCAGGCTTAGGCACTTCTATTTCACGCTTTGTTATTTCATTTGCAGATGTATTTACATCTTCCAAAGCCGATTGCGCCTGTTTTACCGTCTTTTTTCTTATTTCCTCAGCCTGCCTGATTATTTCATCAATAGATAAGCTTTCGTTCATAATTCTCCACTCTCAATATAATTATATTAAAGACCGAGCCTTTGCCTTGCGACCTCATACATAATAATACCTGCCGCAACAGAAGCGTTAAGTGAATTAACCTTTCCGCACATAGGAAGCGAAACAGTTACATCGCATTTTTCCTTAATGAGCCTTCCGACACCGCTTCCCTCATTGCCGACAACAAGTGCACAGCCACCGGAAAAGTCTGTTTTGCACCAAGGCTGACCGTCCATATCGGCACAGTAAACCCAAACATTCTGCTTTTTAAGTTCTTCAATAACAGAAACTAAATTGCCTACCCTTGCAACTTTAACATATTCAAGTGCACCGCACGAGGTTTTTGCAACGATAAAATTAAGCCCAACATTTCTTCTTTTCGGAATAATAATTCCGTGAGCGCCGCAAGCTTCGGCAGTTCTGATAATTGCGCCGAGATTATGGCTGTCCTCAATTTCATCGCAAATTATAATAAAAGGCGCTTCGCCTTTGCTTTTTGCATATTCCAAAATATCATCAACGCTTGAATAGCTGTGAGCCGGAACATTAGCCGCTACCCCCTGATGATTGCCGCAGGCACACATAAAATCAAGCTTTTTCCTGTCCACTGTCTTAACAACTATTTTATTTTCCCTGCACATTGCAATAATACGGTTAATCGAGCCTTCCCTCTCGCCCTTTGCAACAAGCACATTTTCAACCTCTCTGCCGCTTTTGAGAAGTTCTATAACAGCGTTTCTGCCTATTATCAAATTATCGTTTGTTCTGTAATCTTTTTCTTCCTTTGGCATATTTTGTATCTCCATAAATTTATTCAGTTTAATTATAACATTATATAGTATCCATTTCAATTATTATTTAACATAAATCATAATAATTGACTAAGTGAAAAAACTAAAGTATAATAAAGAAAATAAAGGAGTGTTAAATATGGCTGAATATAATTGGGCAACTCTCGGTTGCGGTGTTATTGCGCACCAGCTTGCAGATGCTATGAAAGCAAAAGGCAGGGCACTTTACAGCGTTGCCAACAGAACGTATGACAAAGCGATTTCCTTTGCCGAAGAATACGGCATTAAAAAGGTTTACGGCAATATTGAAGAAGTGTTTGAGGATGAAAATGTCGATATTATTTATATTTCCACTCCTCACAACACGCATATTGAATATTTAAGGAAAGCTCTCAGCCACGGCAAACACGTTATATGCGAAAAATCAATTACGTTAAACAGTGCCGAACTCAACGAAGCAATTGACCTTGCAGAGAAAAATCACGTTGTTTTGGCTGAGGCGATGACAATTTACCATATGCCGATTTACAAAAAGCTTGATGAAATAATAAAATCGGGTAAGTTAGGCGAGCTTAGGCTTATTCAAATGAATTTCGGAAGTTACAAGCCCTACGATATGAACAACAGATTTTTTAATCGTAATCTTGCCGGCGGCGCAATGCTCGATATCGGTGTTTATGCCCTTTCAATCGTTCGCTTTTTTATGACGTCAAAGCCGCACAAAATTGCCACACAGGTTAAATATGCGCCGACAGGAGTTGACGAACAGGCAAGTATTCTTCTTCAAAACAAAGAAGATGAAATGGCGACTGTTATTCTTTCGCTCCACGCAAAGCAGCCAAAAAGAGCAACAATTGCTTTTGACAAGGGATATATAGAAATTTACGAATACCCAAGGGGTGACGAAGCTACAATCACCTACACCGAAACGCTCAAAAGCGAAAAAATAAGCGCAGGAGATACGGCAAAAGCGCTTGAATATGAAATTGACGATATGGAAAAGGCAGTAGCCGGCGAAAACGTAGATATGCATCTCGACTTCACACGTGATGTTATGGACATAATGACGTTTATAAGAAAAGAATGGGGTATGTTTTACCCCGAAGAAGAGGGCAAAGAAATTATTTGACATTAAAAGAAAGGTTAAAAAATATGAGCTATCAATATAACATTATCTATACCGCAGGCGGCAAGGTGAACAAAACTCACCACAGCGAAACCGTAGATTTTGAAATAAGAGAAGAAATCAACGGTGATATTTTAACGCTTACCCTTTTGCCGAAAACAGATATTACATTTCAAAAATTCGAGATTAAAGATAACATCTCATTTTCAAAAGAGAGTAAATTTTTTGTAAACGGATATCAAAGCTGGACTGTTTCAAAAGAGTATGCACCGAATGATGATATGCGTGATGATTTTAATCCAAAACTTCTGTCTGTTTTAGATAAAAAAAGTTTTAACATCAGAGGCATTTGGGGCGCAGGTGATTTAACCTTCCACGAATATCCTGAGCAAAGCGGAATATTTTACGGATATTCTTACGCTTACATCAGAAATGCAAACGATATCCGCCTTTTTGCTTCCTTAAGCGAAAGAGCCGGATACACAATCATCACGTTTAATGCCAACGCTTCAACCGTTTCTGTTGAAAAAGACCTTGAGGGCGTTACATACAAAAAAGGTCAGGAAATTACACTTCTTGAACTTTGCGATATTATTGATAACATTGACAATGCATTTGATAAATATTTTGAAGAGGCAAAAATCAATAAGCCGAGAGCAAAAAGAATGTGCGGCTACACCACATGGTACAACTATTACACAAGCGTAACCGAGGAAATCGTTGAACGTGATCTTGAAGCGATTGCAAAATTAGGTTCAAAGATTGACATTTTTCAAGTCGATGACGGCTACGAAAGAACTGTCGGTGATTGGCTTTATCACGACGAGAAAAAATTCCCGTCAGGTATGAAGCTTATTGCTGATAATATTCACAAGCACGATATGCTTGCAGGCTTATGGCTTGCGCCGTTTGCCGCAACACCAAAATCATACATATATAACAAGCACAAGGATTGGTTTGTGAAAAACAAAAACGGCAAAATTCCGTTTGCTTCTCACAATTGGGGCGGATTTTATGCGCTTGACATTTACAACAACGAGGTCAGGCAATATTTAAAAGAGGTTTTTGATACCGTCTTAAATGTTTGGGGCTACGATATGGTTAAGCTCGACTTTCTTTATGCTTGTTGCATTATTCCGTTTAACGGTAAAAGCCGAGGCGAGATTATGTGCGACGCAATGGACCTTATCAGAGAGCTTTGCGGCGATAAATTAATCTTAGGCTGCGGTGTTCCGCTTGCTCCCGCATTCGGAAAGGTTGATTTTTGCAGAATCGGCGCCGATATGGCTCTCAGTTGGGGTAAAAAGCCGTTTTCAAGAGAGGATGTTTCCACAAAGCATGCACTTCTTAACACGATTTTCCGTCGTGAACTTGACGGCAGAGCTTTTTTAAACGACCCTGATGTATTTCTTTTGAGAGACAATAATATTAAAATGACCTTTGAACAAAGAAAATTAATCGCTGAAACCGCAAGCCTTTTTGGCAACTTGCTTTTTGTTAGCGATGATGTTTCAACGTATAATAGCGATCAAAAGGATTGCTTTATCAACGTCACAACACGTAATAAAGCTGACATAAATTATGTAAATATGGACAGCGACGGTGATATTTCAATTAAATATACGCTCGACGGCGAGAAAAAAGGCTATTGCTTCAACATAAACAGCGGCGATAAAAAGGTCTTAATTTAACAGTATTAAAAATTTTTATGTTTCGCTATTGAATACTTACAAAACCTATGGTATAATTAGGTTATGATTTAAAAGGAAGCGATAATTTGAAAATTTCAACTAAAGGGCGATATGCATTAAGGCTTATGCTTGATCTTGCGCAAAATCGAAACAAAGGCTTCGTTGCACTTAAGGACATTGCCGAAAGGCAGGATATATCAAAAAAATATTTAGAGCAGATTGTGCCTATTCTCAACAGAGCAGGTCTTTTAAAAACAACACGTGGGTATCAAGGCGGATATATGCTTGCTAAATCCCCTTCAAGCTACACTGTCGGAGATATATTGAGAATAACTGAGGGCAGCCTTGCGCCTGTCGCCTGCTTAGAAGACGAGGTAAACCAATGCGACAAATACGAAACATGTATGACAGTCGGCGTTTGGCAGGGGCTTTACAAAGTCATTAACGAATACCTTGATTCAATCACTCTTCAAGATATTTTAGATAAAAACAGCACTCAGCTTATTGACGAGTACTATATTTAAAAGTTTTTTCAAAAAAAGCAAAATAAGACTTGACAAATCACGAATAATATATTAAAATGTCAAAGCGTTGAAAAAACAACGAGGTGTAACTCAGTTTGGCTAGAGTGCCTGCTTTGGGAGCAGGATGCCGCAGGTCGAGTCCTGTCACCTCGACCATAAAAAGAGATACCTGATGAAAGGTATCTCTTTTTTGTTATTCAAAATTGAAAAGGCTCGAACCTGCGGCAGGCTTTTCCGAATTCGACGAGTCTTGCGAATGCTTTGAAACAAAAATTGCATTTGACAGATAAATTTTAAACTAAAACAAAAACGCCTCGGCTGAGTAACCGTGGGCGTTTTGATTGAGATACGTAGTTTTTGGCATCGGACTACGTAACATTATAATATCATTTATATTATGTTTTGTCAATGTTATATTAATTACAAAAGAAGAACTTGAACTGAACTAGCCTTCTACGAAACAGTCCACCGGACTGTTTCTCCCAAATTCGCACTTCGCTTTAGTTCGTTGAATTCGGAGAAGCCTGCCGCAAGTTCAAGTCTTGTTCATACTAATAAATAAAAAGAGATACCTTTCATTTGGTATCTCTTTTTATGGTCGAGGTGACAAGACTTGACTTGCGGCCTCTGCGTCCCGAACGCAGCGCTCTACCAAGCTGAGCTACACCTCGAAATATTAAGTTGAAGCACTGATATGCAACAAACAAGAGTATATACGAAAAAAAGAAAAAAGTCAAGAGAAATTCAACTACTTTTCAACATACAAGGCAAAAAGCAATGAAAGAATTATCTTCCATTGCTTTTTCATTAAGTGTTAGCACCTATCTTATACAAACATAGCAATATGCAACACCCGACTCATTAAGACAAACAACTTCGTTCATAATACCCTTAAGGTTTTGAGAAACTTTAAGAGTTTTTCTGTCATCTCTAAAACGCAAACCGTTTGTAGTACCAAAGGTAGAGCCGTAAGCCGTATAAATATAGTCTTTGCTATTTGGCGCATCCCAAACGTGAGGGGTAACGCCTGTCGGGAAAATAATAACTGCGCTCGGATCAAATGGGCAAGCGGTTGCAATTTCACGAACACTTTCATTATTGCCATAATAAATATTGCAATAAACATTCGTATTCCATTTGTTTCTTTCCTCCTCAGACACGTGGCAGGACATATCGTTTTTATGGTCTATAATTTGCTTATCTATAATCAAATTATCATTACAAAAATCTTCTCTTTTAGGTTTGTCCCCACCGAGCCAAAGATTAAGCCTATTTCTGTTTTATTTGTGCTGCTCATTGTGCACCTCCTAAACTGTCGATAAAATTAAATGATATTTTTGCAATTTTATCCCAATCGTCTGCATTATAATTAAGCGCATCAAGCGCATCGAAATCATAAATACTTTCATTTGCCTGCATAACAACACCGGGACAAATATATTTTTCAAAATAAGAAATATTTTTTAAAATTTGCGATAAAAAAGACTCTTTACTGCCACCAGCAGAAAAAATAAAATTCGATACGCTAAAAGTCATATTTTTATCAAAAATTTTCAAACATTCCTCTTTAAATTCATCATATTTATATTTAACAAAACCTTGCGATAAGCCTTTTTGAACATTCTCATAGTTAATCTCATCCAAATCGAGTAAATCGCACATCATTTTAATGCCGTAATTCTCAGCCGAATCGAAAAACACTTCAGAAAGTATTTTATCAAAATATTCTTCCACAAGCGTCATTCCCGCATCAACAGCTTTAATCATGGCATAATTGAATCCGTTTCTTCTTACGTTCAAATTAAGCGAAGACAAAAGCGACGAAAGCCTGTAAATGCGTGTATTGCTAACATTCATAAAGTTCGACCTCCAAATTGTCGAGAAGAATATAGCCGTCGCCGTCGCAAAGAATACAATCGCCCAAAACATTTGTTCCGCTTATTTCAACGCTTTGAACGCTGTCGATTTTCAGCGCCGCCTTTCTAATCTCATCAAGTGAAATATTATAGTTTATTTTATTGCGTGTTAAAATTTCATAAATGTTATCATATATTTCTTGCTTTTGTGACGCCTCATCAGAAATACTGTCAACATTAGCCTTGACCTTTATCGATACATGTGTCTTTTTGGCATACTCAAAACGAATTTTAACGCCAAACAGTTCAATTTGCGGAAATGCTTTTTTGATGCCTTCCAATTCTTCACTCGTGAGTTCTCCGGGGCAAGAAACAATTACCCTTACGCTTCCGGGGGTGTCGCTTTGCTTTATTGAGCAATCTTTAATATTGCCAATGTTTTTAATTTCAAGTTCAATTGAACTTTTATTAAAATAATTAAGCGGAATTTTAAATGTTGACATAATTCTTTTTCTAAACGAGCCGTCGCTTTCGTCATCGCTTCCGCCTGTTATCGGATATGTATTAAACGCATATTCAATCCCTGACGGAGGATTAACAAGAGTCAGTAAATTGTCGCCCTCTAAGTTGTATTTTTCTCCGTTTCCCAAAGCGGTACAGGAAACCGATATACTTGTATTGCCCGCTTTAAGAATAACCGTTTCATCTGTTGAATACTGAATAAGCGGATAATTCGGTTTTGAGCAAACAGTTCCCTTTTCAATAACTATATCGCTTGCAATTGCCTCATTAATGCCAAATGTAAGCGTACCCTTTGCTTTAGTGCCGAGCTTTCTTTTGCAATCACGCAACGCACCGTGACGGTCAAGATATCCTCCCGTTGCAGTTTGAACAAACGCTTGCTTTAAAATAAAATCGCCGTAGCATGACAAGCCGTAAAGTTCGCTTGCAATTGCTTCAAGCTTTTTTTCATCAATAGAATTTTCAGCAATTTCCCTGCCAAGTTCTTTATTGTAAGCAGCTTTCATATTCTGCAAAATTTCATTATATGTAGACTTCATATTACAACGTACACCTGCCTTTCCTCATTATTAATAAGAACATCAACTGTAATTAAATTATCGTTTTTGATATATGTAACATTTTTAACATATACCCCGTCAAGCTTTGATAAAGCCATTCTGATAAACGACAGCATAAGCCTTTCGTTTTCTTTTGCCTCGTGTATTCTGCTGCCGAAATTTTTGTCGGGATAGAATTCTCCTTTTTCGCAATAAACAGCCGAGCGGCACAAATTAATAATATCGGCAGTTTTTTCATTAATATCACTCAACAATTTTGCCCTCCTTTGATATAACCAATCCGTTTATCACTATGCTTCCGTCATTTTTGAGGTGAATATATGCACCGGAAAGAGATGTGATTTTAATTTCTCCGTATTCAACATTTGAGCTGTCGTTTTCAACTCCTATGCAAACCTGCTCTCCTCCGCCTTGAGTAAGCAAAAGCCTTTCACCCTTAGGTACACAAAAATTGTAGCCGTAGGGAGAGTAAAAATTAACATTTCTTTCAACGCCTGTTGAGGTTGCCTCAACAGCACCGTTTGAACTCATAGTAACCTTGCCGCATTCAACTGCGGGCACTTTTTGCTCTTTAATAATCTGCTTGCTAATCCACATAATTTACCTCCGAGATATCGATATTTTTTCTTAAAATAAGCTTTGTTTGCTCAGCGTTTTCATCAATGGAATAAACCTTCTCAAAAAGCAGATAATCATTAAATTCACCAAGTTTGCCGCTGTAATCAAACCGCTGTAAAAGCTCGCTTTCAACATAACCTTTAAGCGTTATTTCAAGGCGCTTATAATCCTTGAACGAATCTTTGAGCATTTTAGAAATTTTATAATTTCTCTGCCAACTCGGAAGCGCCGCAAGATTTACATATCTTTGCCTTGAAAATCCTAATTTTTCAGCAAGCTGCGAATAGGTGTGGCAATCGTAAAGATACGAAAATTCCTTTTTATAATTAACTGCCGAAATCGGTTCGCTTCGATTTATTATGCTTTTGGCTGAAATCACTGAAAAATCATTAAGGCTTAATATATTTTCGCTCGGTTTCAACATAAAAATTTCGTTATCGGCATTAATCCTTATTGAATTGCCGGTAATTGTTGAAACAAGCAAATTGATGGCACCGTAAAGCGAGGAGCCGCTTGAAACTTCATATTTTTTAAACGTGCAAATATCGTCAAGCTTATAAGAAAAGCCGAACGGTTTTGCATAAGCGTCAAACAGACTTTGAGCGCTCGGACGATTATATGTATAAGCGAAAGCATCGTTGTCAACCAAAAGGCAGGCGCTTGAACGAGCATAAATATATGTTTCAAATCCTCTTTCATCAGCAGTTGTCCTCTGGCAATCGCAATAGCCGTTAAATATCAGTTTGTTATTTTTATAAGCATATACTCTCTCAATTTCATCAAGCGATTTGCCGCCGATAATTTTAATGCTTAGACTGTCGCAAGCAACCTCTGCCGTCTGTGTTAAAACGGCTGAAACAATACCGCTTGGTATTATTTTATTTCCCAATGTTGTCACTAAAACAATTTTCATCTCAGCTTCACCCGATCACCTTTCTTTATTGAAAACGGACTTTCTATATCATTTAATTGCATAATTTCGTCAACACTCATATTTGCCCTTGCCGCAATATCAAAAGCATTATCCCCGTCGTATGCAACAATATAATCGAGAGGAGCAATTTCCTTTTTATCATCACACATCTGAGTAAACTCAAATTCATACTCGATTTTACCAAGAGTTGCACTTGAATCATACTTAAACTCGGTAAAAATTGCCTCAATAGGATAAAGCGACGGGCAATGAAGTTCGCCTGCGCCTCCCTGCCTTAAAAGATATGACAGGCGAGCGCATTTTTCATCTGCATCGTCTGAGAAAAAAGTACCCTTTCCTTTAACGATAATCGGTTTTTGTGATATATCCTGAGTAATTCCTTTTCCGTCATAGACAGAAGTGTTTGAAACATCACGAGAGGTAATAACCTGAATGTATGACGGATTTGTATCAAACACAAAATCCTTAAATCTCATTTTAAATTCTTTCATTATTCACCTGCGGATTTATCATATCTATTTTTATCAAGACGGATAATTTCGCTTATATTTTCCGCCTGTTCATATTCCTCATTCACCGCTTTCACCTCCGAAATCAATATTTGTGCCGAATGAAAAATAGCCGTTAAGCCTATATCCCTTGGCTTGCTTTACATATTCAAGAGGCTGTGCTTTTATTGAAGTAATATTAAATTTTTGGCTTACCCTGCAAATATTTAAAAACACATCCTTTGCAAAAGCAGAATTATTTTTCTCGGTAAATATACCGACCTTAATTTTGACATTTGCATATTTTGTATCATCGCCAAGCTCTATCGGCGTAATTTCCATCTCTCAAGACCGACACAAACAAACGTATTTTTATTTCACCGGCATAAGATACATTTTCAAAAGGCTTAATGATTTTAATATTTTTAAAAAAATAATCAGCTTTAAGAGCTTTTGCAAAGGTGATTATAAAATCATTAATATTCATCGTATACTGCCTCCTTAATTTCTCTTAAAATGCCTGTATAATAAATAACCTCGTCGTTTATTTTCACTGCATTTTTTCTCAAAAATTTATACTTGCCCGACGAAGTTTGCAAATATCCGTTATCGCTTATTTCCATAACATTGTGCGTTTTCGGACCAAGATACAAATGATATCTCGCTTCATTTATTCCAAGTTCCGTAACATCATCGTCAAATGCACTGCTCTTTTTTCGCCACAAGGGATTTACGGTGCATTTAAACGGCATTGAGTTCCATTCTCCGTCATAAAGCGTTGCCTCAATTCCGATTTTATCAAGATGATTTTTTATAATATATCCGCTTCTCATATTACACCGCCTCAAAAGCAAAATGATTGTTTTTAATCAGCGAGGCACACTGTTCAAGAGCAAAATTGTATATTGCCCTTGCATTTTCAAGCGCAGAAGACGTGTCAAGCGAATATGACACATCTCCTGCCTTAAACGAAGTGATACCGTCTGACTGATTAGTAAGCATATATTGATAATAAGCCTTTGCAGCGCAAAGAAATATTACGCAGGAATTATTTTCGTCATCGCTGCTTTTTAAAAGTGAATTTATATATTCACATTCCATTTCGATAAGCGATTGATATTTTCCCGCATCTTCCTCACTCAAAGACGAAAGAGTGATAAACTCGGCTTTAATTTTACTTAAATCAGTCATAATAAATCACCTTATTTTGCCTTAACAAGCATAGCAACGGCATCAGGAAAAATGTTTGAGAAACCAACAATTGTAGATACTGTTGCTCTTTCAATCTGACGGTCGATAAGCTTGTCAAAATCTGTTGTAATGTCTGACGCAATTACTCTTTCAAACGCATAGTTTTTATCAATTGCAATAAGGGTATCGGAATCCATTTCCTTTAAGCAATAAACCTCTGCACCGAAAGGAGTAACCATTCTGCCTGTGCCGTGAAAATCGAGACCTGCGTTTGCATCTCTCATTTCAGGTAATTTAAGAAGTCTTGCAAATGACTTAGGGTCAACAAGTATTGTTGTAAGATTGTAAGGCTTCATCATTGTGTAAATATCAATAAGATTATCATAAGTAAATGTATCACCGGTATATGTAATCTTATTTACGGTTGGTTTATCAATTGTTGCAAGTGCATCGTATGCCTCATAATAAACCATATTTTCACCGATCTGCGAAGTGTGATTGAGAAAAGGTCAAGCTTTTGGAACTTGATTGCCTCATACGATGCGGAAATCATCTTGCCGTATTTCTTAAGCTTGGTAAGCTTGTCTTTAACAGTAATCTTTACATCTGAAAATGCACTGCCCTCGGCAACATTTATAAAGTCAACCAAATCAGTTGTATCTTCAAGCGAAATAGACCTGTAATCAAGCGAATCAATATAAGATGTGGTTGCAATAATTTTATCTACGGTGCACGCCTCTCTCATACCGAGCTTAATAGAACGGGATACAAATTCAGGAAAAAGAGCTGCTGAATCGGAAGTTTGGAAAAACTTTGAAACAGTATCGCAGTTTTCGCCCGAAACCTTAATGTCAAATCTTTTAAGCTGACGTTCGTATGCATCAAGACCTTCAAGAGATGTGCCTTGTAGTTTTCTGATGGGTCAAGTGCCTCAAGTGCCTGAGTGAAAGACTTACCTGTGGTGTATAAACTTTTTTCAATTCTAATGTTATCGTATGACATAAATTAATTCCTCCGTTAATTATAATTTAAATTGATTTACTGTATTATTTGTTTTTGTGTCATTACTTTTAATTTGAAGATGAGCGGTGCTTTCACGGTTTTTCTTTGTGAAAGCTTCTTTAAAGGACAAAAGTTCCTTTGCGGTCATAACCTGTGCCACAGAGGAAAAAGCCTTAATATCCATCTCCGGCATAGCCTCTGCGCAAAGCTTTATAACCTCATTTGCAAGGCTTTTTTTGTACTTTCTGCCAAGCTCTGCCTCATCCTCAAGTGAATCAACATAATTCAAAAGCGAATCAAGCTGAAATTTTGATACCGTAGTATCGTCGCTCATGTTTTTGAGCGTCTTAATAATATCCTCCATATTATTCTCCTTTGTAAATTCAAATGCTTTTGTAACTCCTGCCTGTCTTTGCGCAGGAACAGCTACAAAGCTGAACTCATACGCATCGCTGATATCTGACAAAATTGTGCAGGCGGTTTTGCCTTATATTCTTTGCCCGAAACGTGTTCGCATCTGCACTGCCTTTTATCCTTGCCGCAAATTGAACAGGTTGCTTTTTTTGATGAGCAGGAAACTGAAACTTCCTTTTTAATTCCTGCGTCAAGTTCGTCAATAAATCCTTTGTTTTCCTCGTTTTTGAGCATATAAGCCTTTGCCTTTAGCATATAATAAGGCTCACCGTCGGCTGTTGTTCCGTTGCCTTTTTCAATCCATGTTTCAAAAACACGTGCCTTTTGGTCGCTCGATTTCATTGAATGGTCGCTGATACCCGTTTTGCCGACAAAAAGCGTTTCAAGTTCATTAAGCGCCGATAATGAAATTTTTCAAAATCCCTGTCTATGTCGTTATCGCAAAGAATAACAGTAAAAACATAAAGACTGTCTGCGTCAAACTCACGCCTTGTATACTTATTGATTTTTTTCAAGTCCTCAGTGCTCGGACTAAAACCTTTTTCTACATAACCAAAGCTCAATTTTCAATCTCCCTTCTTATTTTTTCTGCCTGTTGCGTATAAAGCTGTGCCTTAGCCTCGTCACATTCATCCTGAAGTGTAATTTTCTTCCATTCGATATTCGCCTCATAAGGCAAGGCATTCATTGCAAGATACATATTGCCGATTTGCTTAATCACAGGTTCAAGAATACGTCTGTACGATTCAAGCTCGCTTGTCAATATATCTGCCTGCTGCGTGCTCATTCTCTCTGTTGACGACCAACTAAGGCCAAGCATAAACGGCGGAAGCCTGTTTTTGCAACAATCTGTTCAAGAAGCTGTCTTACAGGGATTTCACTGTCAAGCACAGCATTGTCTGCACCGATTACCTTAACGCTCACATCCCCGACTGCCACAAAATCCTTAACAGTATTTGAATTCATAGCATCTTTCCACGCATTTGCAACGGTTTGCGCCGTTTCGTTTGCGTTTGAATAAGCGCTGTCCTTATCCGGCTTGCAAATAACAGAATATCGAAGATTTCCCGCATGCTTCCAATTTTCGCCGATTGTATTATAAATTTCGAGCAAAATATTGCTTACAAACGGCAAGCCGGAAAGCAAACTTGTGCCGCACAAATCGGAAGGCTTAGGATTTAAAACAGAATATAAAATCAAATTCGGCTGATTGATTTTGGAGCCGTTATTTATAAAAATCGACATCAATTCCGTTTTTTGCCCTTTTAAGCTCAATTGACGAAAGCTCGCTGTTATAAAGCGCATATATCCCGTCTGAGCACATAACTATTTCGCCTATTGCCGTGCCGAAGGTTAAAAGCTGATTAAGATAATTTGAAACGAAAGAGGTTATCCCCCTTTGGTTTCCGCCGACATTTATCGTCTCAAAATATGAATTCATCATATCGTTTATTTTTTCATTGCCTGTATCAAACCTAAAGCCCTCGCAAAGTCGCACAATTTTATTAATTGCGGCGTCTAAAATAGGAACTGCATTTCTAAGCTCGGCATATACTCTCGATTCGCCGTTAATCGGCATATAACTTGTAAGATTATAATAAGGATGATTTGTAGCGATTGACGTTTGAACCGCACATGCAGCATTTGAATTTTGACTTTTCTTTTTTCTTAAATCTAAAATTTTCAAAGCTAATTCCTTTCTATTGCAAAAGACGCAAACGAATTTCCTTGTCCCTCTCTGCCCAAAACAGTAGCGACAAAATATCGTATATCATCCATTGCGTGGTCATTTTCTTTTTTAACCGCATCCTTTTTTATACTGTCATCCCAGCGATAGATTGAAAATTCTCTTATTGCGTCGGCACAGCAGGGATATATAAATATCTCCCATCTTGAGTGCCTGGCACACTCGGTTAATACCCGATAGAACATCATTATTCGCTTTGATAACACGAAATTTTTTGTGCCTTAAAACAGTTTGAATAAAAGACGCAGCTGACGGGTCAATAATCAAAGCTGTTATATCCTTGCCGTTCGCAAGTCTTTCAAGCTCACGGTAATATTCCTCATCTGTCAGCTGAATACCGTTGTCTCTGCCTGAATAATAATACTCATCAAGCCGATACCACTTGCCGTCGCACTCACCCCAAAGACCTAAAGAAAAAGGATTTACCGTTCCGTAGTCGCACGAAAGATAATATCGTGAAAAACCGCCGTCGCACCTTTTTATGTGCCTTTCAGGTGAAAACATAGGATAAACAAGACCTTGAGCCGTGACCCATTTCCCCTCAATAAATCGCTCATAAAAAGCGCCCGAATAAAGACTTTTATATCTTTTTTTAACGCTTTCGGACAAAGAGGGATTGTCGTCCATAGTGAAATGGATATACAAAACATTTTTTTCTTTGGCTTTTTTTATCCATTCCATATAAAACCAATGATAAGGATGCTCCGGATTGCAGTTGAAAAAGTATTTTGAATTTTCAAGAGAGCACCTTGCAACCGCCTGTTCAACAAAACTTCTCGGCATAAGCGCAACCTCGTCGAGCATAACGCCACCCAAAGTCATACCCTGAATGAGTGATGCACTTGATTCATCTCTGCCGCCGAAAAGATAGTAACGGTTAGTCACATTGCCTCTTGAAATCGTAACCATATTCCTGCTAATCCTGTAATCAACGCTGAAACCAAGCTCTTTAAGCGTCGGCAAAAGCGGAGTAATAACATTTCTCCTGAGTGAAGAAATTGTTTTCCCGCAAATGGCAAACGAAGTATCGCAAAAAGCATAAAAGGACCAACAAATAAACGATATACCCATACAAAGCGTTTTGCCTGACCTTACGGCGCCGTCGCAGATTATTCCGTTTTTATTTTTAACGTCACTGCCATTGCACCACCAATTCAAAACGGCAAGTTGCTTTTTTGAAAACGGGATAAATCTATTCATCAAATTCCTCCGTATAATGCCTTTTAGTCGCCTGCGTACTTTTTTCCAGTGCCTCATAAAATGAGGTCGGCGACTTGTCCGTTTGCTCATTCACCATTTCTCTGATTTTGTCAATAGCCTTAAGCCTGTCAAAAAATTTAATCTCCATTCCGCCTCCCTTTGGGCTTGATTTCGCTTACGTTAAACAAATCAAGCGTGTTAAGCTTTTGGAGTATTTTTTCCTCAGGCTCGAAAAGCAGGCTGACCGCATCCGTTATTTCGCCGAATGCAAGACGTCTTAAGCCGTCGCATACCTCCTTTTCGCTTATCTTCTTTCTGCGTGACATTTCACACCTCCATATCATTTTTTTGCAGGGCAAAAGAAAAACTCCCTACACTAACAGCGTATAGGGAGTGAAATATAACGTTTAAAGGCTATATTTTGCCTAAAAAATATTCAAAAAATTTTATTTTAGCCGATTTATTCAATATATGCGTATATTTTAAATGCGATTATTGCGCAAAACTTTTAAAAAAAGCAAAAAAACAGCAGATATTCAAAAGCTTTAAATACCTGCTGTAAATTCCTATTATATTATGTATCAACTCGTCAATCGGGTTCTTATTATTTTTCTTTGACTCTCTGCCGTATTTTTCCTCATAACCGGGGTTAATATAATCCTCAACCACCTTGCCGTCACGAATACGGATTACACGTTCTGCCTCTTCCGCAATTTCATTATCGTGGGTGATAACTATAACTGTTCTGCCCTCATCCTTAAGTTCGTGCAAAATTGCCATAACCTCTTTTGTTGATTTTGTATCAAGGTTACCTGTAGCTCATCGGCCAAGATAACAGGAGGTTTTGCGGCAATAGCTCTTGCAACGGCAACACGTTGCTGCTGACCGCCGGACATTTCTGCGGGCAAGTGATGAATACGGCTTCCAAGTCCTACTCTTTCAAGCGCCTGCTGCGAAATTTCACGCCTTTCCTGCTTCGGCATACCCCTATAAACCAAGGGAAGTTCAACATTTTCAAGCGCAGAAAGTGACGAAATAAGGTTGAAGCCTTGGAAAATAAAGCCGATTTCCTCATTTCTGATAACACTCATTTGGTCATCTGTTAAATCGTCAACAAGCTTGCCGTTGATATAATATTCGCCGTGAGTAGGAGTATCAAGCAAACCGAGCATATTCATAAGAGTTGATTTACCTGAGCCTGACTGACCGATAATGGCAACAAATTCTCCCTCGTCAATAGTGATAGATACACCGTCAAGCGCATTAACCTGATTTTCACCCGGATTATATATTTTATATACGTCACGAACATCAATAAGATGCATAAATATGCCTCCGTTTGTAATTTACAAATAGTATATTATGATATTACAAGATATAATCAAAAAAGTCAAGTGAATAATTATTATAAGATTGTAAATATTAATAAAGAGGTGACAGATAATGAGCATCAGCAAGGACGATTACAGCAAAATGACTGACAAAGCAAGCCCGAATTCGCCAAAGGTGTTAAACTGCATTAAGGCATTTTTAATCGGTGGCACAATTTGTTTAATCGGTCAAATTTTGTTTATGATTTTTGAAAAGGCAGGATTAAACGAAAAGGAAGTTTCAGCCGCAACGTCAAGCGTATTAATTATTATAACCGCTGTTTTAACCGGTATCGGCGTTTTTGATAAAATTGCAAGACACGCAGGTGCGGGAACAATTGTGCCGATTACAGGCTTTGCAAACAGCGTTGTATCCCCTGCGCTTGAATGGAAGCATGAGGGCTTTGTGCTTGGTACCGCAGCGCAAATGTTTTCAATCGCAGGTCCTGTCATAGTTTACGGCACAGCGTCAGCATTTTTATACGGCTTGATAATATTTATTTTTAGATTATATTAATCTCAATTTTTATTTAAGCGTTGCGAATATTTCGCAACGCTTTTGTTATATTGTATAGTTTTTTTAAGCATTTTTTCGCTTTACTTTTATTTATATTTGCTATATGATATATTTATAGGACTTTATACATTTTTGCTGAAACGGAGTTATTATGCTAAAGAAATCTTTAATCATTAAAACAGATGCAAAAGCAAATGAAAATCAAATAAAAATAATTGACGATATCAGAATTACATATTTAACCTCTCGGCTGATAAGAGTTGAGGCAGGCACTTTTACCGATTTGGCAAGTTTTACCGTGCTTAACAGGAATTTTCAAGTCGGCAAATTTAATGTCAAAAAAATCAAAAACAAAATATTTGTAGAAACAAGTGACGTTATTTTCATTATAAAAAACGGCACTCCGATTTGCGTTAAAATAAAAAGCAGTGATGAAACGCAATATTTTAAAAAGCAAAAGAACTTAAAGGGCACAAGGCGAACGCTTGACGCAACGTTTGGCAAAGTACCGCTTGATGACGGCTTAATTACAAAAGACGGCGCATTTTTGCTTGATGACAGCACAAGCTTTCTTTTTGATGACGAGGGACATTTTGTAAAACGAAGCGGCGGCAAGGACTATTATTGCTTCGCCTATGGCAAAGATTATAGCAAAACGATAAAAGCATTTTTTGAATTATCAGGCTATACTCCCCTTGTGCCACGATTTGCTCTCGGCGTTTGGTGGAGCAGATACCACGCATACAGCGACAGCGAATATATCAAATTTGATGGGACAGATTTGAAAAAGAAAAAATTCCGCTTACCGTTGACAACAATTGATATGGATTGGCATTGTAGATTTAAAAAAAGCAATTCAAAATAAATGCAAACGGTTGGACGGGATACAGCTGGAACACAGAACTTTTTAAGGAATTATAAATCATTTTTAAACAATCTTCAAAACCGCAATTTAAAGGTGACGTTAAACTTACACCCTGCCGACGGAATAAGGCATTTTGAGGATATGTACAATGACGTTGCAAAGGCAGTCGGCATTGACCCCGAAACAAAAGAGGACGTCAAATTCAGCTGCAAAAGCGATGATTTTTGGAATGCGTATTTTGACAAGGTACACAAACCGTATGAAAAAGACGGCGTTGACTTTTGGTGGATAGATTGGCAACAGGGTAAAAAGAGTGATATTGAGGGCCTTGACCCGCTTCTTGCATTAAATCATTATCATTTTCTTGACAATGCGGAAAACGGCAAGCTGCCGCTTATTCTGTCACGCTACGCAGGGCTTGGCTCACACCGATATCCATTAGGCTTCTCCGGCGATACGGCTATAAATCATAAGGTTCTTGCCTTTCAGCCTTATTTTACTGCAAATGCGGCTAATGCGGCATATTTTTGGTGGAGCATGATATCGGCGGTCACTATCTCGGCTACAAGGACGATGAACTGTATTTAAGATGGATTGAATTCGGAGTATTTTCTCCTATTTTAAGGCTTCATTCAACGTCAAACGATTTGCTCGGCAAGGAACCGTGGAAATACAGACGTGACGTTTATTTAAGCGCTAAAAAGTGGCTTAATTTCAGGCACAGGCTTATTGCGTATATTTTCACTATGGATTATAAATGCCACAAAAACGGCACACCGCTTTGCAAGCCTATGTATTACGCTTATCCAAACGAAGAAAGCGCTTTTAATGTGCCTAACGAATACTTTTTCGGAAGCGAGCTTATTGCAGCCCCCATAACATCGAAAACAAATAAAAAAACTAATATGGCAACGGCAAAAGCTTGGATACCCAAAGGCACTTACACAGATATTTTCACTCTTCAAAAATACCACGGCCCTATGGATATAACGCTTAACCGTGAGCTTTACGATATTCCCGTTCTTGCGAAAGAGGCGCAATTATTCCGTTATCTAACGATGACGGCAACTCCTCGGCAAACCCTAAAGCACTTGAATTTTGGATATTTAACGGCAACAACAGTTTCACCCTTTACGAAGATAACGGCAGAGTGAATTTTGAAGAGCATAATGCAAAAACTAAAATTCTAAACACGTTTGACGAAAAATTCCGCAAAATTAAAATAACGATTAAAGCGCCTTTCGGCGATTGCGAGGTTATACCGAGCGGCAGGAAATATAAAATCACGTTTAAGGAAATCGAAAGCGCAGATATTAAACTCAATAAGGAATTTACAATTTCAAATTCAGATAGCGCTTTAAGCATTGAGGTGGATTTTTCAAGCGATGATATAGAAATTGAACTTACAAATATAAAACTTATAAAAATGCCTGACTATAAGGAAAGAGTTATCAATTCAATGTCACGCTGGCAGGAGCAAACGGCTAAAAAAACAGCATATTATAAACCGTTTAAAAATGCGCAAACAAGAGAAGAATTGCTAAAGGCGTTAAGGATTTCAAAACTGCCTAAGGAAATTAAAAATCTTTTATATGAACAGCTTATAACAGACTGATAAGGGAAATATTATGGAAAACGTAAACACATATTCAAAAAAGAAAGAAATATGTTTTTGACCGGAATGTTCGGTCAAAATATGATTTATAATGTAGTTACCGTCGGACTTTATTATTACTTTCAAAATGTAATTTGCCTGCCGGCTATTGCGTTTGGCTGGATATTTGCAATAGCGAGAATTTGGGACGCAATCAATGACCCGATGATGGGCTCGATAGTTGACAAAACAAGAACTAAATGGGGCAAATGCAGACCTTATCTCATTTTTTCACCTATTGTTATATGCGTTATTACGATAGCGGCATTCTTCAACGGCAACTATGCAAACGCAAAGGCAAACGGCAACAAAACGGCTATGATATTTATTGTTGCTTGGGCGGCAATATCCTATGTGCTGTGGGGAATGAGCTATACGGTTGGCGATATCCCTCTATGGGGCATTATTTCACGTATAACGGAAAGCGAAAAGGACAGAAGCTCGCTTATTTCTCTTTCAAGAATTATTGCGTCAATCGGTGCCGGCTTGGTTGTGATTTCAATTGTTGCAGTGTCGCAATCGCTAAACTCCGCTTTTGGCTTAGACACAAATGCGCAAAAGGGATTTATCGTTGCGGCAATTATAATCACAATTATAGGTTCGGCGCTGTTTGAATGTGCAGGTACAGGAACAAAGGAAAGAGTACCTAACGGCAGTGAAACAAAAACTATGAAAGAAAGCTTTGCTCTAATGTGGAAATGCAAGCCTTTCAGACGTATTCTTATAAGCGGACTTCTGCGTGCACCGTTGCAGCTTATGATGAATATTGCAATGACGCTTTTAACATACTACTATTGCAAGGGCAACCTCACCTATGCGTTTACAAAGCTTGATATATTCATAATCGTGCTTATTTTAGCCGGCGGACTTTTTATAGGTCAATTTGTTTCAATGGCAATTTCCCCTGCTCTTATGAAAAAATATGAAACAAAAAAAGTATACAATCTTTTCAGCGGACTGAGCGCTGTTGCATTTGCACTTTTGTTTGTCGTATACTTAATAGCGCCGACTGACCTTTCTAAAATAGGCTTTGTGGTTATTGACGGAATTTTATTCTTTGGCACAGGTATGGGCTTTGGGGGAGTAAGCGTTTGCCAATCTGTTATGATTAGCGATTGCATTGACTATGAGGAATATCATAACGGTTACAGACCTGACGGAATTTTTTTCTCCGGTCAAAGCTTTATTACCAAGTTTTCGGCAGGCATCAGTTCCATTATTTCAGGCTATGTTTTTGACGCAGTAGGATATACGGATATCAACATAAATAAAATGAACGAGGCTATTGCAAACGGTGCAAATTTTGCAACAGACTACACTTCTTATTCAAAAGCTATGTGGTTTCTTATTTCAATTCCGCCTGCAATCGGTATGCTTTTAGCGGTTATTCCTACTCTCAAATATGAAATAGACAAAAAATCGCACAACAAAATGCTTGAAGAACTTGTAAAACGTCACAAGCAGAATAATCAAGGAGATACAAATGGATAAATTAATCAAAAACATTGAGCACAAAACAGTTCTCAAAATCAAAGACGAAGTGACATACCAAAAAGGTCAAATCGTCAGCAAAACCCTTTCGCAAAACGAACACCATTCGCTTACTCTTTTTGCATTTGACAAGGGTGAAGAAATCAGCACTCACGAATCCGGCGGTGACGCTATGATTGTTGCTCTTGACGGAGTCGGCAAAATCACAATTGAGGGCGAAGAATTTATTTTAAACGAGAGCGAAACAATCGTTATGCCTGCCAAAAAGCCTCACGCTGTTTTTGCAAAGGAACAATTCAAAATGCTTCTTATCGTTATGTTCCCTGAAGAATAGTAAATAAAATCAAATATAAAAAAACCGTTGCAGCGTTTCAATTAAGAAATACCGCAACGGTTATTATTTTATTTATTGCTATTGTAATGCTCTTTGGCTTCACTCATTATTCTAAGCGTTTCTCGTATCGTTTCAAGCGTTGCCTCGGTCGGGTCAAGCTTAACTGCGATATACGGCCTTTTAGCCGCAGAAAGAGTAACTCTGCCTTTCATAAACGCATTAAGTATCGCAACGGTTTTGATATCCGGCTCGCTTGAATAAAACAAAACAGAGCCATTTCGCTGAACAATATCCGTTATGCCGAGTGCCTTTGCACTGTTTCGCAAAAGGGCAATTTCTATAAGCCCCCAAACAGATGACGGCGGTGCGCCGAATCGGTCTGTAAGCTCGTCATAAACATCTTGAGCGTCAGCCTCATTTTTAATTGCGGCGATGCGCTTATACATAGAAAGCCTTTGCGATGTGGAAATAATATATTCCTCCGGCAAATGAGCATCGATTTGAACGTCAATAAGACATTCTCTCTCCTCCGGCTCTTCTTCGCTGATTTCGCCTTTTTCCATAGCAACGGCTTCTTCAAGAAGTTTTAAATACATATCGTATCCAACTGCTTCCATATGACCGTGCTGTCTATTTCCCAAAAGCGAGCCTGCACCCCTGATTTCAAGGTCACGCATAGCAATTTTAAAGCCCGAACCAAACTCAGTATATTCCCTGATAGCTTCAAGTCGCCTCGTTGCAATATCGGTCAATTCCTTACCTCTTGTAAACGTGAAATAGGCATATGCACGCCTTGATGACCTGCCTACACGTCCCCTTATTTGGTGAAGCTGGGCAAGACCCATTCTGTCTGCATTTTCAATAATAAGAGTATTGCAGTTAGGCACGTCAACACCCGTTTCAATAATAGTTGTGCACACAAGAATATCAATATCACCCGAAAGCAAATCACGCCAAACGCTTGAAAGTTCCTCCTCACTCATTTGACCGTGGGCAATACCCACCCTTGCCTGAGGAATTGCTTTTTTAATCATCATAGCTTTATGCTCAATCGTTTCAACATTATTGTGAAGATAATAGCATTGACCGCCACGGTTTATTTCACGTTCCATTGCCTCTTGCAAAATTTCAGCGTCATATTCGATAACATAGGTTTGAACAGGGTGGCGCTCACCCGGTGCCTCCTCAATAAGGCTCATATCCCTGATACCGCTCATTGCCATATTGAGCGTACGGGGAATAGGGGTAGCAGAAAGGGTAAGAACATCAACACGAGGAAATTTTTCCTTTATTTTTTCCTTTTGCGCCACGCCGAATCGTTGCTCCTCATCAACTATAAGAAGCCCTAAATCTTTAAATTTAATTGATTTGCCTAAAAGCTTATGAGTACCTACCACAACATCAACCGAGCCGTCGGCAAGCCCTTGAAGTATTTCTTTTTGCTTTTTGGGAGATACAAAACGAGATATCATTTCCACCTTTACGGGATAAGGCTCAAGCCTTTTGAGCGCAGTTTGAAAATGCTGCATTGCAAGCACCGTTGTTGGCACAAGAATGGCGCATTGCTTTGAGTCGCTTATACATTTAAATACTGCACGAAGTGCAACCTCCGTTTTACCAAAGCCAACGTCACCGCAAAGCAGTCTGTCCATAGGTGCGGTTTTTTCCATATCTTGCTTAATTTCCTCGCTGCACCTAAGCTGGTCATCCGTTTCGTCATATTCAAAGCGCATTTCAAAATCACGCTGCATATCGGAATCCTCAGAAAAAGCAAATCCCTTTGTGCTCATTCGCTTAGCATAAAGCGCAATCAGTTCCTTAGCCATATCCTTAACAGAAGAGCGCACCTTAGCCTTAGTCTTTTTCCATTCGCCTGAGCCGAGGCGGTTAATTTTAACATTGGTATCGTTTTTAGGGCCTATATATTTTGATACCAAATCAAGTTGGGTAACAGGTACGTAAAGTGTATCGCCCTTTGCATAGCTGATTTTTATATAGTCTTTTTTTACCTTATTAAGTTCAAGTGCATGAATACCCTCAAACACACCGATACCGTGAATATTATGAACAATATAATCGCCGACGGTAAGCTCGTCAAGCGAATGAATAGCATTTTTTGATGAAGCTTTTTTTGCCTTTTTGGTGCTTTGATTAGTCTTTGAATGGGTAATAACCGCAAGTTTCATATCGCTTATTTGGAAACCCGACTGAATTGTGCCAGTAAGAATATTGATAGCCTTATTTTGCAGCTTTTCAGGTCTTTTTTCAAAGAAAACAGTATTGATAAAGCCCATATCCTCAATATCCTTGCAAAGAGCTTTGCCTGCCCTGACAGTGCCTGCCATTATGCAAACCGTATATCCGCCCTTGAAAAGAGGAAAAAGCTCCTCCTTAAGCTGAGAAAGAGTACCGCTCCACGCATTAAAGCTTTGAACACGGAAGTTTGCAAGGTGAGCGACAGGTGTGTCAAAACTTCCACGAGGTAAAGAATCCATATATATTGCATTATGCTTTTCATAAACAGATTTAAGCTCGTCAAAATTAAGATTAAATTTATCAAGCCCTTTGCAAAGTGTACCGTCCTCAACAAACCATTTAAGTTCTTCAAGATTAAGCTTTTCCTGCTTAATCATTTTTTCCTTAACTCTTGCGCTTTCAACAACAAAAAGCCTGTCAAAATCATAATCAAACACACCGTTTGAATTATAAATAAGCGGCAAATACTTATCAAGGCAATTGAGATGAAGCCCCTGCCTTAATTTATCAATATCATTATTAAGCTTTTCCCTTGCCTTAATCGCCTTGCCCTTTAATCCTTTTGAGAGTGCCTCGATTTTATCGGCAAATTTAAAATTATCGTCAACAAGTACCTCGTTAGCCGGAGTAATTTCAATAAAATCAACCTTGCCGCTTCGCCTTTGAGTGTCGATATCGAAACTCGAAATAGTATCAACGGTATCGCCCCAAAATTCAATTCTTACAGCTCGTTAAGATAGGTAGGAAAAATATCTATAATTCCGCCACGCACAGCAAATTGGCTTGTTCCGTCAACCTGGTCATAACGGGTATATCCTGCAAAAACAAGCTTTTTTTCAAGCTCTGCTATATTAATCTCATCGTTAACGCTGATTTTAAACGTTCTTTTTTCAAGTTCCTCAGGCGGCATAGTATATTGGCAGGCAGCTGCTGCGACATAACAACAGCCGAATAATCACCCTGAAGTATGCGTGACAAAACACCAAGCCTGATATGCTCAAAATCCCTGCTCACGCCTGCAACCTCAACAAAAGTCATCTCTCTTGTCGGGTAAAGCAAAACTCCGTCTTGAAGTTCGCTCAAGCACTCCTGCACCTTAACGGCAGTCGCCTCGTCAGGTGTGATAATAAATGATTTTTCACCCTTTTGGCAAAGCGAATGAGCAACAAAGCACTTAGAAACATCGGAAAGACCTATAACCCCAACGGAGCATTATCGGCATTAACACTTTCGCTGAGGTTTATAAATTCCTTGCTTTTATTAAATTCATTAGAAAAACAGGACAATGCTTATCACCTTATCCTTTCAATTGATTATTATATTATGAGTTATACTTATTCATAGCCTCATCTATTTTTCCCGAAACTATTAATCTGACAGCGGCAGTTGCATGCTCAAGTGCCGATTTTAAATCAGCCTCCTGTTCCTTTGGAAATCTACCCAAAACCCAAGCTGCCAAGTCGTATTCCGGGTTTGGCTTTTTGCCTACTCCGACCTTAACTCTCGGAAAATTCTCACTGCCCAAATGAACAATAATGCTCTTTATTCCGTTATGGCCGCCTGCAGAGCCTTTGCGCCTAATTCTTGTTTTGCCGACATCAAGTGAAATATCGTCATATACAACAATAACGTTTTCAACCGGAACTTTATAATACTTTGCCGCCTCGCCGATAGCCTCACCGCTTGCATTCATCATAGTTTGAGGCTTCATAACAAGGCATTTTTTACCCTCAACGGTCATATCTGCGCAAAGAGCGTGATGCTTTAATTTTTTTATATCCACACCCTCCTCAATAGACAACAAATCCATTGAAAGAAAGCCGGCGTTATGACGTGTCATTTCATATTTAGCACCGGGATTTCCAAGACCTGCAATAATAAAATCATATTTACCTGAGCCAAATTCTTTCTTTCTAAAAAACATATAATTCCCTCGTATGCGCCGCAACTGCAAATACGGCAAAAGAGCGTACATAATAAATATATGTACGCTCCGACGTTTTAATTTTTAATCTTCTGTCTTTTCAAACTCAGAGAATTCTCTCTCCTCGTCCGGCTTTTCATAATTATACATATTTTCATCTTTAACGTGCTTTGCAATATACTCGTCACGGTCAAAGAGTTCATCTGCCTTAACCTTCCAACCTTAGCAGCGGCAATAGTCTTATCAAAGAGTTCGTTTGCCGATTCAGGATGCTGCATCTCTGTTGAATATGCGCCCGTTTCTGCAACCATCTTGCTAATAGCGCCCGGATTATCAAGAACAGGGCAAGGACGAAGCATATTGTTTGAGAAAGGCTGATTACGCTTGTAAGCCATAAAGAGCGGACTTTGCAACGCTTCAAGAACAGAATGTTCCTTAATATTAACATTAGAATAGTGAACGAAAGCGCAAGGCTCACAGTCACCGTTTGAATTGATATGGAAATAATGGCGACCGCCTGCGATGCAGCTTGAACATACTCGCCGTCATTCCAGAAATCAAGAGCAAAAATAGACTTGGTATGGCGCCACTCGTGCATCTTCTTATACATCAAAGCACGCTGCTCAGGAGAAACCATAAGGTCTGTTACAGCACCGTTGCCTGTCGGCATATATGTAAAGAACCAAGCAAATTTAACGCCACGCTCAATAAGCCAATCCATATATTCGTCAGATGCAAGCACATCTGTATTTTTGCTTGTGTAGCAAAGGGAAGCGCCGAAAGGAACGCCCCTGTCTTTAAGCCTTTGCATAGCGGCAGTACACTTTTTAAATGTGCCTGACCTCTTCTAAAGTCATTTTCTTCTTCATATCCCTCAATTGAGAATGCAGGATAGAAGTTGCCGACCTCTTTAATTTCGTCAGCAAAGCTGTCATCAATAAGAGTACCGTTAGTAAATGAAAGGAATGCGCAATCCGGATTTCACGGCAAAGGCGCATAAGGTCCTTTCTTCTCATTGTAGCTCACCGCCTGTGTAAAGGTACATATAAGTACCAAGTTCTTTACCTTCTTTGATAATCCTTGCAAGGTCATCATAAGAAAGCGAGCTTGTATGGCCGTATTCTGCTGCCCAACAGCCTGTGCATTTAAGGTTACAAGCGGCAGTCGGGTCCATAAGAATAGCCCAAGGAACGTTACAGCCGTATTTTTCAATAGCTGCCATTCTCTTTGTATAACTGTTTATTGCAACATTCATAAGCGGAGGAACAAGCTTTGTAAGCACGTGTTCGTCCATATTGCAAATCAAATCCTCTGCAAACTTCATCCAATTGTTATTAGGGTCATCCATAACCTTATGAAGACCTGCATATGTTGAACGGTTTACCTTTTTAACGTCAAATTTTTCTACGAGATTGAGAATTCTCGGAGCGTTTCTCTTGAAATCCTTGCGTGCATACTTAACGGCCTGTTCAACCGCTACCGACGTACGTCTGAGCATCGATCGATGTACAGCTACGTACGTCTAGCATCGATCCGA
>ENA-OQIO01000118-OQIO01000118.1-human-gut-metagenome-genome-assembly--contig:-NODE-118-length-37615-cov-7.093310_pt1 | contig 37615 bp, 35 predicted proteins | sample MGYA00242573_ERZ504737 | MGnify/ENA primary metagenome ERZ504737 (study PRJEB26092, sample SAMD00036203) | human gut metagenome | host: Homo sapiens | study: EMG produced TPA metagenomics assembly of...
ACAATCTCGCCGTGAACCGCGTAATCGTAGCCGAGCAGACCGCTCACGGCTTCCATATTGCCCTGTTCCAGCTCTTCCCGTGCCAGGTGCTGCTGATCTCGCGGCCGTTTTCCTCTGCTTTTTCGATGATCTCGTTTCAAAACCAAGGGACGGGCCCATTTCTTTCAGTATTTCGGCTGTGCCGCTTCTCTTGTAGCCAAAACCGAAATCCTTTCCCACAACAACTTTTTTCGCGTGCAGCTTATCCACCAGAATCTCTTTGATAAAGGCTTCCGGCGTCATGTGCATCACTTCATCCACAAACGGGCATTCCACAAGGCAGTCCATGCCAAGCTGTTCGAGGCGGGCTCTTCTCTCCTCATTCGTCAGCAGCTGATGCGGCTTGACATGCTGCACTTTCGACTGCGGCGGCACGTCAAATGTAAACACAACCGTTTCCAGTCTTTCCGTTCTGCCGATTGCAAGGACACGGCGGATCAGAAGCATATGCCCCCGGTGGAGGCCGTCAAATTTTCCCAGGGTTACAACGCTGTCCCCTCTGCTGTCAAAATCCAGTGTTTTTGTTAGATATCTCATGTTCTCTCCAGAAATAACTTGACCGGTCTGGTTAAGTTTTGTGATGGTCTGTATTGATAAATACCGACAAACGTTCCGTCATCGAGATAAAGGCGGAACTCCTCGTCTTCTGCGAAGTCCCCGCCGGAAGCAGTTTCCCCGATTTCGCGGATCTGCGCCGGTTTCAGCGGATTTCCGTTTTCCGCAAGCTTTTTCGCATGATCGTCCGCTGTCGCAAAGCTGCGCAGCGCGGCAAACATTTCATCGACCGGCACGAGAATCTCCGAAAGGCGGCCCTCACCGACAATCGCTGCGATCTCGTCAAGCGTGTGCGCTCCGTTTCTGTCAAACTGGCCGACTCTCGTGCGGATCAGCTGCTCCATACATCCGTGGCAGCCCAGTTTTTCGCCGATATCGTGGCACAGGGTGCGGATATACGTTCCCTTCGAACACGTTACCTCCATGCGCACCAGCGGAAGCTTCACTTCCAGAATGCTGATCTCGTAAAAGTGCACCGTGCGGGCCTTCCGCTCGATCTCGATGCCTTCCCGCGCCAGCTCGTAGAGTTTCTTTCCATTAACCTTCAGCGCGGAATACATCGGCGGCACCTGCTGCTGCTCCCCGACAAACGAGGCGATGCAGTCCCGCACCTCTTCTTCCGTCACGGTCACCGGCGCTTCTGCTGTCACGGTTCCGCTCATGTCCTGCGTATCCGTTGCGATTCCAAGGTGAAGCAGTGCTTCATACGTCTTCGTTTCATCGGTCAGCATATCGCAGAGACGCGTTCCCTTTCCAATGCAGACCGGAAGCACGCCCGTCGCATCCGGGTCTAGGGTTCCGGTGTGGCCGATTTTTTTCTGGTGCAGGATGCCGCGCAGCTTCGCAACCACGTCATGCGACGTAAATCCCGCCTCTTTCCATACGTTCAGAACTCCGTTTATCATGTTGTTTTGTCTCCCTCTTTTTCACAAGAAAACCGGGCGTGGATGTATTTTCTGCGCCCGGCTGTTTCCTGTTTATGCTTCTTCCTCTGTCGTCTCTTCTTCCTCTTCTGCAAGAAGCTGTTTTTCGATATACAGAGTCAGATTGTTGATTACATCATACGGAGAACCTGACATCGTGCAGCCAGCCGCACAGATATGGCCGCCGCCGCCGAATACGGCTGCGATTTTGCTCACATCAACCAGCTCGTCGGAGCGGAGGCTTACTTTGAAGACCTGCGGCTCCAGCTCATACAGGAAGATCGCTACGTGAACGCCTTCTGTATTTTTTAGCTGGCTGACAATGCCGTCCATATCTCCCGGTGTCAGGCCATAGAAGTCCATAACCTTCTTCCGCACGATACCGACAATACACTGCTTGTCGAGAAGCATGATGCTCTCTGTCAGCGTGCGTCCCATAATCTGGTTCTGTACATATGTTTTCTTGAAGAATGCATCCTCGATGATTCTGGTAAACGGAACTCCCTTTTCCATCAGAGCGGCCGCAACCCGCATCGTGTGCGGAGAGGTGCTGCTGTACTGGAATACGCCGGAATCGGTCACAATACCGGTGTACAGCGCCTCGGCGCACGGCTCGGAGATCTTTTCTTCCTCCAGAAGCCCGAACAGCACCTCGCAGGCAGAGCTTGCATCCGGCTCTACGTGATTGATTTCGCAATATTCTGTATTCGTCACATGGTGATCGATGCAGATCGTCTTTCCCGCTTTTGCAAGAAGCGGTGCGGCAACGCCGATGCGTTCCTCGCTGGATACATCCAGAAGGACCACAAGGTCGTACGCTTTCTCTTCACAGCTTGTCTTTACCTCAGAAAAGCCCGGAAGATAGGAAAATTCCGGCCGTGGATCCTCAAGATAGACATCTGCCTGAATCTCCGGCCGATTGTCGCGAAGATACTGGTATAATCCCAGGCAGGAACCGATGCAGTCACCGTCCGGACGAACGTGTCCGGCGATGGCCATGCAGGAGACTCCGTTTAGAATTTCATCAATTTTCTTCATTTTCCTCATCCTTTTTGTCTTCTTTGTGTGTTACTTCATCAATCAGTTTCGACATCGTAACGCCATATTCAATCGACTCATCCAGGACAAAGGTCAGCTCCGGTGTATTGCGGAGGTTAATGGTCTTGGCCAGCATACGGCGGATGAAGCCCTCCGCGCTCTTTAAGCCGCGGATGGTTTCTTTCTTCGCCTCATCATCGCCAAACACACTGATATATACTTTACACGTCTTCAGATCCGGCGCTACCTCTGCCGCTGTGACAGAGGTCATCATTCCGATGCGCGGATCCTTGATCTCGTTCCGGATGATGTTGGAAAGCTCTTTCTGTACTTCCCCGTTGATCCTGGTGTTTTTAATACTGTTTTTTCTCAACTTAATTCCTCATTTCTATCTCGCACTTCTACCATGATATAGGCCTCGACCTGATCGAACTCCTGAAGATCGTTGAATCCTTCAAATACAAGACCGCACTCATAGCCGGAGCGCACTTCTTTGACATCGTCTTTGAAACGTTTGAGGGATGCCAGATTTCCTTCGAAAATCTGGTTTCCTTCGCGGCTGATTCGAACTTTGCAGCCTCTCTGGAACGTTCCGTCCAGTACATAGCTTCCGGCGATCGTTCCGACACCGGATGCCTTGAAGAGCTGACGTACCTCGGCATGGCCGATAACTTTCTCTTCGTAAACCGGCTCAAGCATACCCTTCATGGCTGCCTCAACATCCTCAATTGCCTGGTAGATGACACGGTACAGACGGATGTCTACGCCGTTCTGCTCTGCCATGGATTTTGCGTTCGCATCCGGACGTACGTTAAATCCGATAATGATGGCGGAAGATGCGGTTGCCAGCATAACGTCGGACTCGTTGATCGCACCGACACCGCCGTGGATGACGCGTACGGCAACTTCCTCGTTGGAGAGTTTGACAAGACTCTGTTTTACTGCCTCGACAGATCCCTGTACATCGGCTTTGACAACGAGTGCCAGTTCTTTTAAGTTACCCTCCTGAATCTGGTTGAACAGATCATCCAGGGACATCTTCGCTTTTGTCTCCTCAAGCAGGTTCTTCTTGTTCTCTGCCACGAAGGTTGCTGCGAAGTTCTTTGCTTCTTTATCGTTATCGGTCTGAACGAGGATCTCTCCTGCGTTCGGAACATCGGAAAGTCCGAGGATCTCAACCGGAGTAGACGGACCTGCCTCTTTGACGCGGCGTCCCTTATCATCCATCATCGCACGGACTTTACCGGAGCATGCGCCTGCTGCGATGTAATCGCCGACATGCAGGGTACCTTTCTGTACCAGAATGGTAGCAACCGGTCCTTTTCCTTTATCCAGCTCAGCCTCGATGACAAGACCTCTTGCTTTCCGGTTCGGGTTTGCTTTCAGCTCGAGCACTTCGGAAGTCAGAAGGATCATCTCAAGCAGATCGTCGATACCTTCGTTGTTCTTTGCAGATACCGGAACGAATACGGTGCTTCCGCCCCAGTCCTCCGGAATCAGTTCGTACTCGGAGAGCTCCTGTTTTACACGCTCTACGTTTGCGCCTGGTTTATCGATCTTATTGATCGCAACGATGATCTCAACGCCGGCTGCTTTTGCATGGTTGATTGCCTCAACGGTCTGCGGCATCACACCGTCGTCTGCTGCGACAACGAGAATGGCGATATCCGTTGCATTGGCTCCACGCATACGCATAGCGGTGAATGCCTCATGTCCTGGGGTATCGAGAAACGTAATCTTCTGTTTGTTGATCGAAACGGTGTATGCACCGATGTGCTGGGTAATACCGCCAGCCTCGCGGTCGGTGACATGGGTATTCCGGATGCAGTCCAGAAGAGATGTTTTACCGTGGTCAACGTGTCCCATAACGCAGACTACCGGCGGACGCGGAACCATGTCTTTTTCATCCTCTTCGTCCTCTTTTAAGAGCTCTTCGATCACATCGACTTTCTCTTCCGGCTCAGCGATGATGTTATAATCAAGCGCGATTTCCTGCGCTTTTTCGAAATCGATCTCATGGTTTACGGTAACCATCGTTCCTTCCATGAACAGTTTCTTTACGATGACTGCCGGCTGCATTTTCATCTTCTCAGCCAGCTCGCGGATGGTCATTTTCTCCGGCAGGGTAATCTCCTTTACCTCATCTTTCGGAGCTTCCTGTTTCGGTTTGTTGACCGGTTTCTGGAGCGCTTTCGGGAGTCTGGACTGCTGATGATGTCCCTGGTTCGGACGGTTTCCGCCTCTTCCTCTGTCTTCACTGAATTTATTCTCTCTTAAAGAATCTTTGTTTTTGTCTTTTTCTTTTCTTCCTGTATCACGGCCTGGCTTCTTGATGCCAAGGCTCATTGTATCGCCTGCAGAGCTCTTATGCTCGGTTCTGCGGCGGTCTCCTCCCGGACGGCGGTTCTGATTCTGGGAATCATCATCCTTTCCTGCGAACGGTCTTCCGCCATTATTTCCCGGTCTGCCTCCGTTTGGACGTGCGGAACGCTCACCGAATGGTCTTCCGCTTCTCTCACCGTTTCCATTTCTTCCGCCGTTATTGCGGTCTCCTCCCGGACGGTCTCCGCTGCGGTTCGGGCGGTCTCCGTTATTGTTGAAGCGGCGCTCTCCCTGCGGACGGTCTCCATTGCGGTTCGGACGGTCTCCGTTATTGTTGAAACGGCGCTCTCCCTGCGGACGGTCTCCATTGCGGTTCGGACGATCTCCATTTCCGCCGTTTCCGTTTCCACGGTTCGGACGGTCCTCGCTTCTTCCGTTTCCATTGCGGTTTCCTTCCGGACGGCCGTTTCCGCGGGACGGGCGGTCTTTTTTCTGTCCCTGGTTCTTTGTGAACTCTTTTGCTTCTTTACTTGTTGCGTTCTGCGGACGCACAACGGAAATAATTTTCTTTTTCTTCGGTTTTGCCTGCTCTTCCGGTTTCTTCATTTCCATATTTTCTGTATCTTTCTTTTCCAATGATCTTTTCTCCTCTTTCTGCGGTTTTCGTGTTTCCTGCATCCATCCACCGACCTTTCCGGCCTTACGCCTTACGCTTCTGCCAACAATGCTGCTATTTTTTCTGCAAAATGCGCTTCACATACGGCAAGGGAAGAACGGTATTCTCTTCCGATGGCTCTTCCAAGCTGCTCTTTGTCCCCAAAAAGAATGCATGGCACTTTATAGTATGCACACATATTGCGAAATTTCTTCTGTGTATTGGCCGACGCCGTTTCCGCCAGAATGACAAGGTATGCGCTGCCGCTCTTTACGGCCTGCTCGGTCGCAAATTCGCCGCTCGATACCTTACCCGCCTTCATGGCAAGGCCCAGCATGGATAATCCTTTACTTTGACTGTTCAATCTTCGCAAATGCCTCCTTTAACTGCTCATAAACCTCTGATGGAATTTCTGCCTTCAGAGAACGGGAAAGTCCTTTGTTTTTCATTGCTTTCCCCAGACATTCCAGAGAGCAGACATAAGCACCGCGTCCGTTCATTCTTCCGGTTGTGTCCGGAACAATCGTTCCTTCGGTGGTTTTCACCACGCGGATCATTCCTTTTTTGTTTTTCATTTCATTGCAGCCAATGCATTTACGCAGCGGCACTTTACGAACTGTACTCAAATGCTCATCCCGCCTTTGTTTTTATTTTAATTACTCTTCGTCTCCGGCTTTCTCTGCTGTTTCTACATCATTCTCGTTGAAGTCTTCTTCTGCAGAGATGGTTTCCTCCTCTGCTGCGGACTCATCGTAATTGCCCTCTTCCTCGTATTCCTCTTCTTCTACGTAGTCGAAGTCTCCTGCCTCGCGTGCCTGGGTCTCGCTCTTGATGTCAATCTTGAACCCGGTCAGACGTGCGGCAAGTCTTGCGTTCTGTCCCTCTTTACCGATGGCAAGGGAAAGCTGGTAATCCGGAACGATTACTTTTGCGGTCTTCTCATCCGGGTCTGCCATAACGGAAATAACTTTTGCCGGGCTCAGTGCGTTCTCGATCAGGAGTGCCGGGTTCTCATCCCATGTGATGATGTCGATCTTCTCGCCGTTCAGCTCGTTGACAACCGCGTTGACACGACTTCCGTTCATACCGACGCATGCGCCGACTGCATCGACATTCGGATCGTTGGACCATACTGCCATTTTTGTACGGCTTCCCGCCTCACGGGCAATGCTCTTGATCTCTACGATGCCTTCCGCAACCTCGGAAACCTCAGACTCAAAGAGACGTTTTACGAGTTCCGGATGGGTACGGGATACCATGACTTTCGGTCCCTTGGTTGTATTCTTTACTTCCAGAACGTATACTTTCACACGCTGGGTCGCTCAAATTTCTCGCCTTTGACCTGCTCGTTCTCGGTCAGCAGAGCGTCTACTTTACCGAGGTTGATGCTGACGTTGCGTCCTACATAGCGCTGTACCACACCGGTAACCACATCGTGCTCTTTCTCGAAGTACTGATCAAACAGAACTTTACGCTCTTCCTCACGGATCTTCTGAAGAATGACGTTTTTGGCATTCTGGGTTGCAATACGGCCGAACTCTTTGGATTTGATTTCTACCGGAACGATATCGCCGAGTTCATAGCGGGAGTCTGCACGTTTTGCATCGGAAAGGGCGATCTCCATGATCGGATCCTGTACCAGATCAACAACGGTTTTCTCTGCTACGACTTTGAAATCACCAGTCTGGGCGTTGATGCTTACCTTTACATTATCTGCTTTGCCAAAATGGTTTTTACAGGCCTGGATCAGCGACTGCTCAATTGCCTCAAGCAGGGTATCTTTGCTGATATTCTTCTCTTTCTCAAGAACTTCAAGGGCCTCCATTAATTCTGTATTCATTTTTCTCTTTTCCTCCTGTATCTGCGTCTGTTTAGAAATCAAATGCTAAACGGATCAATGCAATATCGCTTTTCTGGAAGACGCGCTCTGTTCCGTCCTCCTCCAAAATGGTCACACTGTTATCATCATATGCGGTGAGTATTCCGTAAAATTCCCGGTTTCTCTCGATCGCACGGTATGTCCGGATTTCCAGCTCTTTTCCCATGCTTCTCCTGTAGTCTTTCTCTTTTTTCAGCGGACGTCCAAGGCCCGGGGAGCTGACCTCCATGATATAGGCGTCATCGATAAAGTCCTCTGCGTCCAGCCGGTCAGAAAATGCACGGCTGACGATTTCGCAGTCATCCACGGTGATTCCGCCTTCTTTGTCGATGTAAGCACGCAGATACCAGGTACCGCCCTCTTTGACATACTCCACATCCACCAGTTCAAAACCATTGGCTTCTACAATCGGAGTGATCAGTTCTTCTGCCTTCTGTTCGTATTCTTCTCTTCTGCTCAAATCCTCACCACCTTTTTGATTCAGGGAAACTTTCGAAAAATTCTTTCATTTCCCTGTACACAAGAAAGAGTGGACGAAATCGTCCACTCCTTAACAGTCACTTATTAACAACTTTACTATAGCACCTTTTCCGTGCAATTGCAAGGGTTAATTTTCAAAATATCCTTTATTTATCGCCTTTTCCGGCTTTTTTGTTCGCCGGTTCCGGGCAGATGTGGACATCGAGCTGGTTATACGGGATGGAAATTCCCGCCGCGTCAAACTCTTCTTTGATGCGCTCATTCATTTTCCATTTGACCGGCCAGTAATTTTCCGTTGCGACCCAGGCGCGCAGACCAACCGTGATCGCGCTCTCGCCCAGCTCATCTACGAAAAACTGCTGCTCCTCCGACTGAAAATGCGGCTCCTCCTCAACGAGGCGACGCAGGATGTCCTTCGCTTTTCTGATATCGGACTCATAAGAAATGCCGACTTTGATTTCCAGCTTTCTGCGGTCCATTGCCGTCACGTTGATGATGGTGTGATTCGTAAGATTGGCGTTCGGGATCATGATGGTACGGTTGTCGATGCTGTTGATTGTCGTGTAATACATCTCAATCTTTTTGACCGTTCCCTCCTGCCTTCGCCCGGGAAGATGATGTAGTCACCGACCTTAAATGGCTTCAGCAGCAGAATCATCACCCCGCCTGCAAAGTTTGAGAGGCCGCCCTGCAATGCCAGGGATACGGCAACGCCGGCGGAGGCGATGGCTGCTGCGATCGACGCTTCGGATACGATACCGAGCTGAACGATAATGGTCAGCACCAGCAGCGTGTTCAGACTGTATTTCACCATGGAAACGGTGAAACTGACCACCGCCTCCTCCGTGTGAAAACGCCGCATGTTTTTCCGGATCAGACCACAGAGCCACAGGATCAGTTTGCGTGCAACCAGAAACAGAATTACCGCAAACACGATCTTCAGCACCAGATCGGCAGCCGAAGAGGCCTTGTCGATCCAGTATTCATAGACTCGTTCCGCTGCTGTCAGATTCACCATGTGTTATCTCTCCTCTGTCTCGAATTTTCTCTGCAGCTCCTCGCCGAGTTCACTCATGCCTGTGCTTTTTTTCGTTTTTGTCTCTGGTTTTGCCTCTGATTTTGCTTCCGACTTGGTTTCCGGCTTTGTAGCCGGCTTCTTTTCCGGATCGGCGGCTGCGCGGTATTTTTCCACGGCTTTTGCTGCCTCTGCCGCTGCGGATTTTCCGGCTTTCACCAGCTTGTCCACCGTCTGCTCTACCGTTTTCACCGGTTTGCTGTCGATCGCCTGCTTTACGGCTTTCTCCACCTTCTCTGTCGCAGTCGTAGTTCCCTGCTTTTTCTCTGCGGTTTTCACCGTTTTTTCCGATACCTTTTTCTCTGCTTTTTTCTCTGCTTTTTGAGCAGTCTTTGTTGTTTTCTTTGCTTTTACTGCTTTTACTGCTTTTACTGCTTTTACTGCTTCTTCCGTTTTTCCAGCCGGTTTTCCCTTCTTTCCGGTTTTCTTCTCTGCTGCCGCTTTCGCTGCAGTTTTTGCCTTTGCGCTCTTATTGCTTGCAGCGCCCGTCTCCGGCTTCGTATAAGAAAATATCTGAACAGAAAGCGGTGCGAGTTTTACGGTAATCGAGTTTTTCCGCTCGTCGCACTCTGTTTTTTTCGACATTTTCACGCGTGGATTTCCGACGCCTGTTCCGCCATAGCTTTCCGCATCGCTGTTGAACATCTCTTTGTACTTTCCTGGATACGGCACACCAATGCGGAAATCATCGTACTCGACATTCGAGAAGTTGCATATGACAAGCAGCGTATCTTCTTTCTTCCTTGTTCTGCGAAGGAAGATCAGAAGATTCTTTTCCCACTCCATGCCATTGATCCACTCAAAGCCCTCCGGCTTTTCGTCAAGCTGATACAATGCCGGATTTGCTTTGTAGAATGCATGAAGTGCCGCCATATAGTTCTTTAACTGCAGATGTTTCTTGTCCTCAAGAAGCTCCCAGGACAGGGACTGTTTCTCATTCCACTCTTTTTCCTGTCCAAATTCCTGTCCCATAAACAGAAGCTTCTTTCCGGGATGCACCATCTGATAAGCGTACGCCAGACGAAGATTTGCCATTTTCTGCTCCGGTGTACCCGGCATTTTGGTATACATAGACCCTTTCAGGTGAACCACTTCATCGTGCGACAGACTCAGCATGAATTTCTCCGAGTATGCATATACCATAGAAAAAGTCAGCTGATCGTGATGTGCCCCGCGGTATACCGGATCGTTTTTCATATATTCCGTAAAATCATTCATCCAGCCATGTTCCACTTGTAGTCGAAGCCAAGTCCTTCATCGTCGAGTTCTCCCGTCACCTTCGGCCATGCAGTCGATTCCTCTGCGATAAGAAGCGCATCCGGGAACTCTTTTTTGAAGATGGAGTTCAGATGTTTTAAAAATTCGATTGCCTCAAGGTTCTCATTTCCGCCGTAGATATTTGCGACCCACTCCCCGTCCTGCTTGCCATAATCAAGATACAGCATCGATGCAACCGCATCCATACGGATTCCGTCGGCATGGTACTCTTTTGCCCAGAAAAGCGCATTGGCGATCAGGAAGTTCTTTACTTCCGGTCTGCCGTAATTGTAAATCAGCGTGCCCCAGTGTGGATGGGATCCCTGTCTCGGGTCAAAATGCTCGTACAGACACGTTCCATCAAACGCAGAAAGTCCGAAGGTATCGCGCGGGAAGTGTGCCGGTACCCAGTCGAGAATAACACCAATGTCGTTCTGGTGCATCGTATCCATAAAATAGCGGAAGTCATCCGGCGTTCCGTATCGTGCTGTCGGTGCGTAATAGCCCGTTACCTGATAACCCCAGGATTCATCGAGCGGATGCTCCATCACCGGCATCAGCTCAACATGGGTGTAGCCGAGCTCTTTCACATAAGAAGCCAGCATCGGAGCGATCTCACGGTAGTTATAAAATTCACGGCCATCGTCCGGTTTTTTCCAGGAGCCAAGATGCACTTCATAAACAGAAATCGGCGCTTTGTCGCCCTGTGTGACACCACGCTTCTTCATCCAGTTCTCATCCTGCCAGGCATATTTTCCAAGATCAACCACAACACTCGCATTGTTCGGACGCAGCTGTGCTGCATTCGCGTATGGATCCGATTTCAGATACGTCAGACCGCCCTTTGCCTTAATTTCATATTTATAGATGTCGCCCGCGCGAACACCGGGGATAAAGAGCTCGTAGATTCCGGACTCCAGAAGATTCATCTGATATGCTCTTCCGTCCCAGTTATTGAAATTTCCGACAACACTGACACGGATCGCATTCGGTGCCCAGACAGCGAAGTAAACACCGCTGATACCATCGATCTTTACCGGGTGTGCACCCAGCTTCTCATAGATGGAATAACAGATGCCGTTTTCAAACTGTTTCTGTTCCTGCTCGGTGAACTGCATCGGATAGGCGTACGGATCGTAATGCTCCATCTGGTTTCCGTCGCGTCCCAGTAGATCAGCGTATAGGACGGAATTTTCTTTCCTGGAAGCAGCACAGCGAAAAATCCCGCCTCATCCTCGCAAACCATCTCGGTCTGTTTTCCGTCGCGGATCGTATGTACGGCTGCACGGGTTGCATCCGGGAAAAACGCCTGAATCAAAACACCATCCTCCGTTACGCGCGGGCCTAAGATATCTCTTGGATGATTCTCCTCAGAATAGACCACGCTTCTATTTCCGCCCAATCCATATAATCGTATAATTTTTCTTTCCATTTTTCAAAATTATAACCCCTCCTTTTTTTATTTTACGTGCTCTCGCTGCTGCTTCCCCCATACAAAATCGCATAAAAAAGCACTCATTCATGCCAGAGCGTGTTTGAAAAAAGCTTTTCGTGAGCTGCGAGTCCCATTTTCAGCCCAAACGGTCTGCAGCAACCGGATAAGGTCAAAACAGATCGCGAAGTGGGGCTTGCAGATTGTGGAAATGATTTTTCAAATTCTGTTTTTATTCTACCATCCTAACTGCGATTGTACAATGCAAATCTGGTTTGTTTTTTATTCATTTCCTACGATTACGGCAAGATCTTCATCTGTCGTCTGCATCTCATCGTCCTCAAACCAGATGCTGTAAATGTTCTGTGAAGTCAGTGTTTCCAGGGACTCCCTGGAAAGCGATTCGGCCTGATAATCAGAAAATGCTGCAAGCAGCGTATTGGCACAGCCATATTCACCGGAATAGACGATCAGTTCGGATGCTGCTGTGTGGTCTTTTCCGTCTGCCGCGCTAAGATACGGCGTGCACATCGTTTTGTCCTGATACTGATAATAGCGGTACGCATCCGGGCTGCCCGCCTGGTAAGCGTGGAAAAACACGATGCTTTTCGGTCCTTCATACGTCATTGTTCCGTATGACTGGATTTCGTTCCCGGAAAGATGATACAGCGGATACCGGTACTCTTTTTCTCCCGTTTCATCGAGACAGCGCACGAAACCGTCCTTACTGGAAATAATGCCGAGCTGATAGCCCTCGCCGCGAATCGTATCCGCCAGATAATCAATCAAAAAAGCATTTTTCATCCAGAAAAAGTCGAGATATGCGGTATAGCCCATCTCTGCGGCATACGCCTGATACGCGTCTGACACATGCAGACAGACCTGGTTTTCCCCTGACAGCTCCAGTGAAATATCATCCGGGTTCTGTGTAAAGGCAGCAACTGCTGCCGTTTCTTCTGCTGCCGCATCGTTCCGGTTCGGATCAAACTGCGCTGCAGCCGCATCATCATTGCTGGCGCAGAGATTTTCCAGGGACGCATACAGCGGTCCCAGATAAATTTCCCGGCAATTGGCATCGGATACTTTTTTCAGTGCATCGTATAAAACCGGATCTACCGTCAGCACTTCATTTGGATGTTGGTTGATATCATACAGGTTTGTCACATCCTCAAAGCTCTCATCTATATTGAAAAGCCGGTAGCCTTTCACCGCCGCATCTGTGTAAAGCAGCGAAAGTGCCTTTGCCTCCCCGCCTGCGGAAACCCCGCTTGCGCCAACGTTATATTTCAAGGTAAAATCCTCACCGCAGTTCAAATCCGCGCCTGCCTTTACACTGATCTCACGCCAGCCGGAATCTCCGTGCAGAAAGTTCATAAAACCATACACCAGAAAACCGGATCCAATCGCCAGAAGCAGTACTACAAGCAGGATGCGCCGTCCGACATTTTTTTCGGAAAGCCAGACCTTCTGTACCGGCTTTGGCAGCCGTCTGTTCGGATCTTTTACTGTTCTTCCCATTCTGTTGCTCCTCTTTCCTTTTATTTTCTTTTTTGCTGTGATTTATTGTCCCAAAAAACACATCTCCCGTCAAGTAAAATCGGAACGGAATTCTTCTCACGCTTCTCTTTTGTGAACCGGCATAAGAAAGCGTTCTGCCCGGAAGGCTTTTTGATTTGCAGGAAAGTTCAACGAAGCTTCCTGTAAACTATGAGAAACACGCTCCGCGAGTTTCTCAAGTTATCGCGGCAGTCGCCAAGGTCTCGTGCAAGCACGGACTTTGGCTCGTTGCTCGCGTAAATCAAAAAAAGCGGCACCGGAACCTTTTTCCTGGTTCCGGGCCACTTTTTTCTTTCCTGTCCACTATAGGGCAACTAAAATCAATGCAATGATAAAGATCAGGAGAATCACGGCAAGTACAGCAAATCCGTACAGCGCGCCCTGCTTGCATGCTTTGTAGTTGTGATAGTATTGTTTCTTTTTATATACCATTGCGGCGATGATACCGATAATCGGGAAGAAGAATGACAGCACTTTGTACCAGACGCTTCCGGTATCGTGAACCGGAGTTTTCAGGAATTCATCTTCTGCCTTGGAAAGATGAACCTCGTGGTTCTCCTCTTTTACTTCCTCTCCAGGCTTTCGGATGGTGATCGGCTGCAGCGGCTCTCCCTTTTCACGGAGTGCCTTGTACTCTTCGATCTCCTTTTTATTTCCATATACAAAGTGGTTGTGTCCGATATCCACGAACTCCGGTTTGTCCACGGAATAATCGTGAATGGACGGGTCATAGGTGTACAGCACCTTATTCTTCTCGAGCTGCGGATCCGGAATCGGGATCGCAGAGATCAGGGAATGGGTGTATGGATGCAGCGGGAAGTTGAACAGCTCCTCTGCGTCCGCAACCTCTACGATATTTCCTTTGTAGATAACACCGATACGGTCGGAAATGAACCGTACGATGGAAAGGTCATGGGCGATAAACAGATAAGTAACCTGTTTTTCTCTCTGGAATTTCTTCAGCAGATTGAGGACCTGGGCACGGATCGATACGTCCAGTGCGGAGATCGGCTCATCGGCTACAACCAGCTCCGGCTCCATAACCATGGCACGGGCCAGACCGATACGCTGGCGCTGTCCGCCGGAGAACTCATGTGGGTAACGGGTCAGGTGCTCCGGCAGAAGACCAACCTCGTTGATCATGTTCTCTACCTTTTTCACACGGTCTGCCTCGTTCTCGTACAGATGGAAGTTGTAAAGACCCTCGGATACGATATAATCGACCGTCGCACGCTCATTTAACGATGCGGCCGGATCCTGGAATACCATCTGAATGTTTCGGATAACCTCCCGGTCCAGGGAATGCGGAATCTTACCGGAAATTTTAACGCCCTTATACAGGATCTCTCCTGCGGAACACGGGTTGACACGAATGACCGCACGGCCGATCGTTGTCTTTCCGGAACCGGACTCGCCTACGAGGGAGAAGGTCTCTCCCTTGTAGATGTCAAAAGAAGCATTTTTTACCGCTTTGACTGCGTCATCGCCCTTGCCGAAAGTGATATCTACATTTTTTACCTGCAGTAAGATTTCTCTTCCATTTTCGTCAATCGGACCATGCTCCGGCAGATGCGAAACAGTGGTCTTGCTTTCCTGCTTTGTAGACACTTTCAAACTCTCCTATAAGTTATATGCTTTTAACAGTTTTTCGTGAATATTCTGAATAGCTTCCGGTTTTTCTGTCTTCGGCGCTCTCGGATCCAGCAGCCATGTCTTGGCATAGTGGGTATCCGTTACCTTGAACATCGGCGGCTCCTCCAGAGTATCAATCTTCAGACAGTACTGGTTACGCGGTGCAAACGGGTCTCCGATAATCTTATTGTACAGAGACGGCGGCGTACCGGTAATGGAAAACAGCTTTGTATTCCGCTCCGCAAGCTGCGGCAGGGAAGAAAGCAGCGCCCAGGTGTACGGATGGCGCGGATCGTAGAACAGCTCTTCTACGTTCGCAAACTCGATGATCTGTCCTGCGTACAGAACGGCAACACGGTCTGCGATATTCGCTACGACACCAAGGTCGTGGGTAATAAACACGATGGTGTAGTTGTACTCTTTCTGAAGATCCTTGATCAGCTTCAGGATCTGTGCCTGAATCGTAACGTCCAGCGCAGTTGTCGGCTCATCGCAGATCAGAATCTTCGGACGGCAGGAAAGTGCAATCGCAATAACGATACGCTGTCTCATACCGCCGGAATACTGGAACGGATAATCATCGAAACGCTGCTCTGCGTTCGGAATACCAACCTTTTCCATCAGCTCAAGCGCCTGTGCTCTTGCTTCCACCTCGCTGACATTCTGATGCTTCATGATAACAGAAGTGATCTGTTTTCCGATTGTGATAATCGGGTTCAGGGAAGTCATCGGATCCTGGAATACGGTTGCAATTTTCTTGCCGCGGATCTGGCCCCAGTCATTCGGATCCTGGATTTTTGCCAGGTTAATGATACAGGTTCCATGAAGCTGCTCCGGCGTTTCATCCAAATAACGTACACGGAAAGTTGCCTGGTCGAAAACGCTGTTCCGTTTCTGATCATCGTTCAGATCCACACCACACTCCATCGCAGCTTTGAATGCCTCGTGCAGCTTCTTGATCATGCGAACCTTTTTACGCAGTTTGTAACGTCCGACGGAAAGATAAATCTCTTTGGCAAGAATCTCGTTTCTCTTTCTCGTCTCGTCCGTAATTTCTTTTGCTGTCAGGCCGGCGTACTCTTTTTTGTACTCTGCCATCTTTGCATCATATGCCTGATTGTAGGCCGTATCGTTCATGGCAGCCTGTTTGTGAGCTTGATTTTTTCCTCTTTTGCTTTCTGCAGAGCCTTAATTTCTCCATCCAGTCTGGAAATCTCGGCGGATGTCTCTTTAACCTTCGCTTTTTCTTTGGAAGTATCGAGTGTCTGCTTGTAGTTGAAAAGTTCGGTTCTCTTTACTACGAGTTTCTTAATTTCAGCATCTGCTTTCTCGCGCTCTTCCTCGCTCAGTGTCATTTTTTCTTCTTTTTCCTGCTCCAGAGCCTTCATTTTCAGAAATACTTCTGAACCATATTCCAGTTTGGAATAGTCATTCAGCTTTTCCCAGGTGGATGCGATGGTCTTTTTCGCATAAGAGTTCAGCGGCACAACGGTATCGCTCAGCTCGGCATCGTTAAAAATGATATCTCCCTGGTCGATGAAGCCGTTGCTGTCCAGCATTCCCGCAAACGCTTTTGTGAATACGGATTTACCGGCGCCGGACTCTCCTACGATAGCAATGGACTCGTTCTCGTAAATATCCAGCGTTACGCCCCGAATTGCCGTCAGGATACGGCCGCGGACACGGAATTTTACCTGTAAGTCCTTAATCGATAATAATACTTTTTTATCTTCCATGCGGCTTTCCTTCCTACATATGTGTTCTCGGGTCGGACGCATCTCCAAGGTTCTGTCCAACTACATATAATACTACGGTGATGATTGAAGCGACAACAACCGGGCTCCAGAACTCGAATCCCCATCCCGGTGTCAGCATGGCACCCTCAGCCTCATAGATCAGTCTTCCCAGAGACATGTCAGAAAGACCCATACCGATGTAAGCCAGGAACACCTCGTAAGAGATGTAGGACGGAATCTCAGTTGCCGCCAGAGTAACAATGACAGATGTCATAAACGGGAGAATATTCTTCATCGCAATGCGGAAAATCGAAGTTCCGAGACATTTTGATGCCAGATTATACTCTCTGTCACGGATGATAACGACCTGCGTACGGATAAAGTACGCGATGGCAAGCCATCCGGTAACGGTCAGTGCAAATACCATGGTCCAGAAGCTCGGAGAAAAGATAAGCACCAGGACGGAGATCAGAAGTACATACGGAATATTTCCGATGATGTTGTAAACCTCCATCATGAAGACATCAACCTTCTTCGAAAATCCCCAGACAGATCCGACAATCACACCAATCGAAAGGTTGATGAGCGCACAGATAAATGCCAGGGAAACTGAAATTCTGGAACCAAACCAGACAGCATCAAAGGTCGACTGTCCGGAAGCACCGGATCCTAAAATCCAGTGAATATTGAATCCAAGCTGCTGCAAGGCTTTGCCTGGAGACAGATGTTTTGTCGCGCCGTTCATCAGATTGGCGAAACGGTCGTACTCCACAAAGAGTGGATACACATACGTCATCAGCAGAATCACACCCAGGAGGCAAAGTACGGCAATGTTGATTTTTTTCTTAAAAAATACGCGGAACACGGAATGCCAGTAGGAATATCTCGGAGCCGTAATTTTCTCAGACTCCAGAGAGCTGTTATCTACAGGAGAAAACAGTTCTTCCTCAGACAGACCGAATTTATCTAAATCATAATTCATAAGTCCCTACCTGTCTTTCGTTGAGAATGAGATTCGCGGATCCACCATGGACATCAAAACGTCGCCCAGGATGATGGAAATCACGGAGAGCACTGCGTAGAACAGTGTAACACCTACGATAACACCATTATCATATTTGCTGATTGCTTCGGTCAGCAGATTACCGGCACCAGGTACTACGTACACACGCTCGGTGATGATGGCTCCGGTCAGTGCGAACAGTACGCTCGCCGGAACACCCTGCACGATCGGAATCGCTGCGTTCTTCAAAATGTGTTTCGTAAAGATTTCTCCCTCTGTCAGACCACCGGATCTTGCGAATTTTACGTAATCGGAGTTCATCTGGTCGATCATGTATCGACGCAGCCATTTCATCAGGTTTGCCACCTGCGGCAGTGCCAGAGAAACGATCGGCAGAATATACATCAGCTTGCTCTTCGAATCCATGTCAAAGGTGGTTGGCAGACCCATTTTTCCTCCGATTGCCTTAAACAGGAAAATATAGGCCAGTGAAGGTACTGCTATAATGAATACAATATAGATGGTTCCAAGCTGGTCAACCAGTTTGTCTTTCTTTCTCGCCATCAAAATGCCAAGCGGCACCGCGATGAGATAGGAAAGAATTACGGCAATGATACCGATCACAAAGGAATAGCCGATTTTTGATTTACCACTCTTAATTGTATCCACGTTGGTATAGTCATCTGTGAACCGATCGGAATGAACAGCGCTTGCATCCTGAGATTCGCTCATATACGTTGCGCTGTGCAGATCGTCTGCACTGTATTCCACCAGACCGCTTGGTAGGTAATCTCCGATTTTACGTAGGATCCCTGCGCGCGGGTCATGGTCAGTGCTACATCCACACCCTCATTTACGGAATAGGACTTTCCTAAATTTATGGTGATTATATTCTGATGGAAGTATGGGAATTTTGAGTCAAAGTACATCAGGTACTTGTGTGTTGTGCCATTTCCCATGATGGCCGGTGAAAATTTCTTTCCCCCATATACCGGATCGTGTAAGGTAAATGTAATCCCCCTCTTACCTTCTACCTTTGCAGCATCGTGAATGCTGTCGATGTCAATCAAACCGGAAAAATATTTTCCGAGACGCGTTGCAAGCGGAATATCCTTGTACGCAAACAGCTGCTGCTGTCCGCCGTTGGCATATTTTTTCTTGCCCATCATAACCGCGTCGTATCTTCTTACGGTGTAACCTTTTGCTTTATAATAAGCTGTAAATTCCTTTACATATTCAGATACCAGTTCTGAATCCTGGTCTTTCGTTCTTCCGAATGCTACTGCTTTGGATCTCGTATCCTCGTCAATTTCGCCTTTTGCTTTGAGAGCGTTCAAATAATCTGCATAGGTTACATAGTCAAGATATCCGTATGTCTCCCACTTCTGATATTTGTACACCTTTTTCTGGTTATTGCTCTGATGGGAATAGGTGGCGTCCTGTGCGAAAATCAGATTTCGGTCCATCAGAGAATAAATCATAGTCATAACGCATCCAACAACGATTACTACGGAAACAAGGCCATGCAACAAACGCTTAAAAAGATATTTTGTCATATTCTCTCATTCCTTAACACAATATGACAGGGGAATGGCTTTTTTTGTTCCCATCCCCCTGCCGGTTTATTCATTGGCTTTCAACTGTTCTGGTCTTTCCAATTTTACCTTTTCCAAAATTAGAAGATACCAAAACATTTGGTCATGTATCCTTCGTAGTCCGGAAGCATGGTATCCAGGTAAGAGCACGGATCACCAAAGTCCGGACCCCATCCGGAGACATCGTATACGTCGTAGTTTGCTTCATAACCATAGTTTGCATAGTATCCTGCATAGTACCATCCATCCAGGTCTACGGCATCAACCAGATTGATCACAACTTTTCCGCCAAGGGCAGCCTCTACTGATTTCTTGTAGGAGTTTGCTTTGTTGGTGTAAACTTCTACTGCAGACGGATATGGATATTCCATCTGGATCGGGTTGCTCTCATCGATGGTGATGCCCTCTTCTGCGAGCTCCTCGATTGCGGTATTCAGTTCTTCTACTGCGTTTTCCGGATTGTACCATCCATCAAAGCCATCGCTGGTCTTGTTTTCGGCATCCCATACTTTGATCTTCACGCCGTCGGCGTCGATCTGTTTCTGTACGATTTCACCATAGTAGGTGCCTGCCGGGAAGGTTGTGTCGGTTCCGTTGATCTGAATGGTGGTGTCTTTTGACAGGCTTACGAAATATCCCGGGGTAAAGGTATTTCTAAGGGAAGTATACTTCAGATCCTCGCCAACCTGCTGTGCATTGTAAGCGCCACGATCTGCTGCAAAGCTGATCGCTCTTCTGAAGTGAACGTTCTGCAGCGCTTTGTTCGTTCTCTGGATTTCTTCGTCAGACTTTGTACTCTTTGCTGTTGTTCCGTCGTTGGCATTTGCAGTCGCAGTACGGTTGATATTGTAGAATGCCATGAAGGAAGTAGCATCGGTATCTGAAACTACTGCGTACTGGTCGTACAGACCTTCGGATTTTGCTGTCTCCATGGTGGAGGTGTTCAGGTTTACATAGTCAACGGTACCTGCTTTTGCATCTGTGTACATTTTGGTAACATCAGACTGGTCATTGAACAGCCAGGTCAGGGTTTTAATGTTTACGTTGTCTTTGTTCCAGTAAGAATCGCTCAGTTTAAATACGATGGTATTTTTCGCTGTAGCGTTGGTTACCAGGTACGGTCCGCAGTATGCGATCGAGTTGGAATCTTTTCCGTACTGATAATCTGCTGCGGAGGAATCGTACTCAGCACCGAATTTACCACCCTGGGACTGATAGTAGCTTCTGCTCATCGGCATGAAGATGGTGTAGCCAAGCATGGTCATGAAGTAGCTGCATGGCTCTTCCAGTGTGTACTCTACGGTATAGTCATCAACAGCTTTTACACCAACCTCGTCGAAATCGGTAACTTCACCGCTGATGTACTGGGATACGTTTTTGATCACGCCCTGTACCAGGTATTCCAGACCGCCCTGTGCATCACACATGTGCTGCATTCCGGCCACGAAGTCATCTGCTTTTACAGTATCCACTTCACGTCCCTGGGAATCGGTCCATTTTACATCTTTACGAAGGTGGAAGGTATAGGTCAGTCCGTCATCGGATACTTCATAGGATTCTGCCAGTGCCGGCTGCAGAGTTCCCTCTACATCGTACTCCATCAGTCCGTCATAGGTATTGATGATCGCATCGGTATCTGCCGCACGGGAAGTTGCAAGTCCGTCCCATGTTACCGGATCACTCGCATACGGCATGGAGAAGCTGTCTTTTAAGGTGTAACCTTTTCCTGCCAGATATTCTTTTACCCAGCTCTCATAGGTTCCTGTTCCTTTGAGCTCATCCCATTTTGCTCTCATCTCTTGTAATCTTCTGCTTTGATAAAGTCAGTTGTTACAACATACTGATGATAACGGTCGTTATCGCTTCCCCAAAGGGTATAGTCCTTGGTGCGCGGAGCCATTCTGTACATCGCGTACGTACCACTCTTGAGGTGAGCGGGTACATCATGCGGACTCCATCAGTTTTCCCTCGGCAACTGCCATCAGGCATATCTCTCATCCACCGTTTCTGCTTCCTTTGCAGTAGCAAGTGCATCGTTGAAATCGCCCAGTGCCTCGTTATAGAGCTCTGTGCTGGTCTCGTCGTATCCTTCCGGCATTTCGGACTCCTCTGCCTCGGCTTCGCTCTCACTGCTTGCAGATGCGCTTGCATCGCTTTCGGAAGATGCGCTGCTGCTTACGCTTACACTCTCATCCGCCGGATCAGAACTTCCGCTGCCGGAATTTCCACAGGCAACCAGGCTTGCAGTCATACTCATAACAAGTAATGCGCTTACAATTTTTCTTTTCATAATTTCTTCCTAACTCCTTTCATGGATTCGCGTTGTTTTGCATCATCCGGACATTTACCGGAACGGCTTCGCCATTCCACCGTTTTTCATTTTGGCACTTTACCACATTAAAACGAATAGTACAAAAAGGAGATGCGTCCAACAAGATTTGTTTTCTTCATCCCTCATGCCCGTACATTTGTCCGTTTGTCCAAAAACAACTGGGTTCATTATAACCAGAACTCGCTCCATTTGTCAATATCCGATGCAGGGGAAAAGTGTATAAACTGCATTTAAAGTAATCAAAATCCTCTATTTTTCTCTTTTTGGGTATTGTTCTGATGCCGTTTTTCTATTTTCCTGTATTCTTCGGTTTTATAATGAAAAAAAGATTACACAAATAATTGTTTCTTTCCATTTGCGTTCTGCAGCACTGTCTTTTTGTATTTGTTTCAGATTTTGCTCCGGGAAAGAATCCTGCTGGACGAAAAAACAGACTTCTGAAAATCACATTTCTTCTTATCTAAAAGCGTCATACTGTTTTTTACTTTCGTTTTTTACTTTCGTTTCCTTCTTTTACAAAGCAAAGCCTTCCATGAAGACCGCTCACACCGAAATCACTTCTTGTTACTGTTCACTCCGTTCTCAGTAACACGCTTCGCGATGCACAGAATTATGCTAACCGCATAAATTCGCGCTGTATGTCTCGGGATTTGGCATATTCATGCCAAAACGCCTCGCGGGATAGTAGCGTGTGAACAGTAACACTTTCTTACTTTTTGTCTTCGACAGTCTCCGGACTATTGACATCAAAAAAAAATCCTGCTAATATTAATTTTAATAAGGAACCAGTGCAGTACACGGAAAACAGGCACCGCACGCGGCGTCTCTGATATCCTTGTCGGATACAGCAGACGCTTTTTTGCTTTTTTGCTTTCTTGTGTATCATCACTTCTGCATCCGTATCCGCACGAAAAGAAAAAAGGAGACTTCTTTTATGTATCTTTATAATTCTGCAACCCATAAAAAAGCTGAATTCCTGACACACACACCGGGCCGTGTAGAAATGTACACCTGCGGACCTACCGTTTATCATTTTGCGCACATCGGAAACCTGCGCAGTTATATTATGGAGGATGTCCTGGAAAAGGCACTCCGCTATGAAGCTACGACGTCAACCGTGTCATGAATATCACCGATGTCGGCCATTTAAGCTCCGATGCGGACACCGGCGAGGACAAGATGGTCAAAGGTGCAAAGCGCGAGCACAAAACAGTCATGGAAATCGCACAGTATTACACCGATGCATTCTTTGCGGATTGCAAAAAGCTGAATATCAAGCGCCCGGATGTCGTACAGCCGGCAACGGGATGCATTGACGAATATATCAAAATCATCGAAAAGCTGATGGACACCGGCTACGCTTACTTTGCCGGCGGAAATGTTTACTTTGACACCAGCCGCCTCGATCACTACTACGTATTCAACGACCACGACGAGGATGACCTCGCGGTCGGTGTGCGTGAGGGCGTAGAGGAAGATACAAACAAACGCAACAAAAATGATTTCGTTCTCTGGTTTACGAAATCCAAATTTGAGAACCAGGCCTTGAAATGGGATTCCCCGTGGGGCGTCGGTTATCCGGGATGGCACATCGAGTGCTCCGGTATCTCCATGAAATACAATGGCGAATACCTTGACCTGCACTGCGGCGGCGTAGACAATGCATTCCCGCACCACACGAACGAGATCGCACAGTCCGAAAGCTATCTTGGCCACGCCTGGTGCCCGCAGTGGTTCCATGTACATCACCTGAATACATCGACTGGAAAGATGTCGAAATCGAAAGGTGAGTTTTTAACCGTTTCTCTTCTTGAGGAAAAAGGTTATGATCCTCTCGTCTACCGTTTCTTCTGCCTCCAGTCTCATTACCGTAAGGCGCTTGTCTTCACCTGGGAAAACCTGGACAACGCCAAAATTGCCTACGACAAGCTGATCGCCCGCATCGCCGCTTTAGACCCGAAAGACGGACCGGCCGAGGAAGCTTCTATGACTGCTTTAAAAGAGAAATTCCAGAAAGCGCTCGATGCCGACCTCAACACCTCGCTTGCCATCACAACGCTGTACGATGTGTTAAAAGCAGACATGCATGATGCTGCAAAGCTGGCGCTTCTCGACAGTTTCGATCAGGTACTCGGTCTTTCCCTTCTCGCTCATGCAGATGCGAAGAGAAAAGAGGCTGCAAAGACAACTTCTGCTTCCACCGCGTCCGGCTATCAGATTACCGGCGAAGGAGATCCGGAAATTGATGCTCTTGTTCTGAAACGATATGAGCAAAAAAAGCCAAAAACTTTGCAGAAGCAGATAAAATCCGCGATGACCTGAAAGCCCAGGGCATTGAAGTTGCTGATGTACGCGGCGGAGCCGTCTGGAAACGGATCTGATCTGCACGAAAGAGGAACTCTGATTTTCTTCTTCATTTCCTACGAAGGAAACAGGGAATTTCATGTGCTGAAAGCAACAACCGACCAGTATATTACCTGTGAAAACGCGGCTGCACTTTCTATTAAACTTCTTCCAAAGAGAACTGCTCTGATGCGGCAGTTCTCTTTTTTATGCTTTTTCACCTGCTGCTTGCGGCTTCCTTCGGATGCATGGCATCGAAAAAGACGGCATCCATTTTCCGGATACCGCCTTTTTTGTTTCTTTCGGATGGCTGTTTCTTTATTTAATAATACGAACCTTAACACGCCGTCTACTGCTTCCAGCGCTTTTACGATCTCTTTTGTTGCTTCGCTTTCCAGATCCATCATGGTGTAAGCGTAATCGCCTTTACCTTTGTTTGTCATGTCGCTGATGTTGACACCGGCGTTACCCATAACAGTGGTAAATGCACCCAGCATACCAGGAATATTCTTATGGCAGATGGTCACACGGCCTGCTCCTGTGCATACACCCATATCACAGTTCGGGAAGTTGACGGAGTTTTTGACGTTTCCGTTCTCCAGAAAATCACGGATTTCTTTAACTGCCATGACAGCACAGTTATCTTCGGATTCTTTGGTCGATGCTCCAAGATGCGGAGTAACGATGGTTCCTCTGCGCCGACTACCTTCGGGTTTGCAAAGTCAGTCACATATTTTTTCATTTTTCCGGCCTTTAATGCTTCCAGAACAGCATCCTCATCAACCAGGAGGTCTCTTGCATAGTTCAGAAGAACCACGCCGTCTTTCATCTCATCGATCGCTGCCTTGTTAATCATACCTTTTGTGCTGTCCATCAGCGGAACATGGATGGTGATATAATCGCAGGTACGGTAGATATCTTCCACGTTCTGGATATGATGAATGTCACGGGACAGATTCCATGCCGCATCGACAGAAATGTACGGATCGTATCCGTATACTTCCATGCCAAGATGGGTTGCTGCATTTGCTACAAGCTGACCGATCGCGCCAAGTCCGATGATACCGAGCTTCTTTCCGCTGATCTCACAGCCGGCAAATTTCTTTTTCTGTTTTTCTGCTGTCTTTGCAATGTCGCCGTCTTCTTTGTCGCTCTTCACCCACTCAATACCGCCTGCGATATCGCGGGATGCAAGCAGCATGCCGGCAAGCACCAGCTCTTTGACGCCATTTGCATTGGCTCCCGGTGTGTTGAATACAACGATACCCTGCTCTGCGCAGTCGGCAAGCGGAATGTTGTTGACACCGGCTCCTGCTCTTGCTACGGCAAGAAGACTTTTCGGCAGATCCATACCGTGCATGGCTGCACTTCTGACGAGAACCGCATCGGCTCCCTCCAGGCTTTCACTCTGCTGATAGTTTTCATTAAAATTTGCAAGGCCTACGCCTGCAATCGGATTTAAGCAATGATACTGAAACATTAGAGATTTTCCTCCTCGAACTTTTTCATGAAGCTACGAGTGCTTCTACGCCTTCCTTCGGCATTGCATTGTAGATACTTGCACGCATACCGCCGACGGTACGGTGACCTTTCAGGTTCTCAAGTCCGGCTTCTTTGGACTCTTTGACGAATTTGGCATCCAGATCTGCATTTCCGGTGATAAACGGAACGTTCATCAGAGAACGGTCTTCCGGTACAACGGTTCCTTTGAAGAGCTTGCTCTGATCCAGGAAATCATACAGCAGTTTTGCTTTTTCTTCGTTGCGCTGTTTCATGACTTCCAGTCCGCCCATTTTCTTCAGCCATTTGAACACTTTGCCGCACATGTAGATGCAGTAGCAGTTCGGCGTGTTATACAGAGAGCCGGCATCTGCATGCGTTTTAAATTTCATCATGGTCGGTGTTCCCGGCAGGACATCGTCGGTAATCAGATCGTCACGGACAATGGAGATGACCATTCCGGCAGGTCCGATGTTTTTCTGGACACCGCCGTAGATGATGCCGTAATCGGAGACATTAACAGGTTCGGAGAGGAAACAGGAGGAGACATCTGCCACCAGGGTTTTGCCCTTGGTATTCGGCAGTTTTTTGTATTTGGTTCCGTAAATGGTGTTGTTTTCACAGATATAAACATAATCGGCATCCGGGCTGATCGGAAGATCGCTGCAGTCCGGGATGTAGGAAAATGTTTTATCCTCAGAGGAGGCAATTTTGTTTGTCTTTCCGTATTTCTGTGCCTCTGCGTATGCTTTCTTTGCCCACTGGCCTGTTACGATGTAATCTGCGACACCGTTTTTCATCAGGTTCATCGGGATCATGGAAAATTGCAGCGATGCACCGCCCTGGAGAAACAGGACTTTGTAATTTGACGGGATTCCCATCAGATCGCGAAGGTCTGCTTCTGCCTCATCGATAATATTCTGGAATACTTTGGAACGGTGGCTCATCTCCATGACGGACATGCCGCATCCGCAGTAATCCAGCATTTCCTCCTGGGCTTCTTTCAACACTTCCTCTGGCAGAACTGCCGGTCCTGCGGAAAAATTATAAACTCTGCTCATTTTTCATCCTCCTGTTTCTCTTGCTACTTTATATTACTGGAAAACCACCGTTCCTATGCCGGTGGTTTTCCTTGTAATCGTTTGTACCTGTATTGCAGTTTTTCTTACAAGTCTGCAATTCATATGGTAATACGGTATTACTTTACCACGTTGAAACTATGATACCTCTTTGTTAGAAATATGTCAATCCTTTTCTTGTTCCTTTTTCGCCAGATCCTCTGCATCGAAGACATCCTCGATCGGTGCTCCGGCCGGAACCATCGGGAATACTTTTTCATCGCAGTCGATCCATACGTCGATCAGTGCCGGTTTTCCGCTCGCAATCGCCTCACGGATGGCTGGTCCCATTTCCTCTTTCTTCGTCACACGGATGCCCTTTACGCCGAGCGCCTCAGCAACCTTGACAAAGTCCGCCTGATCCTGCAGAACAGTGTTGGAATACCGTTTTCCATAGAACAGTGTCTGCCACTGGCGTACCATACCGAGTACATGGTTGTTAACAACGACTTCGATCACCGGAATGTTGTGTCTCGAAAGGGTTGCCAGTTCGTTCATATTCATGCGGAAGCAGCCGTCGCCTGCGATGTTGATAACGGTTTTGTCCGGGCGTCCCATTTTGGCGCCCATGGCAGCTCCAAGACCGAATCCCATGGTTCCAAGACCGCCGGAGGTTAAAAGGGTTCTCGGGCTCGTATACCGATAATACTGCGCCGCCCACATCTGATGCTGTCCGACATCGGTCGTGATGACAGCCTGGCCGTCGGTTGCCTTATAGATCTCCTCGATCACGAACGGTCCGGTAAGGCCTTCTTCATGCTTTAACGGGAATTTTTCTTTCATTGCCTCGATTTCGGCAATCCACTCGTCATGATGCATCGGCTCCAGCTTCGCATTCAGGCGTTTTAAGACTTCTTTGACGTCTCCGATGATGCTCGACTCGACAACAACATTCTTGTTGATTTCTGCCGCATCTACATCGATCTGAACGATTTTTGCATTGTTTGCAAATTTTGCGGCGTTTCCGGTGACACGATCGGAAAATCTTGCACCGAGCACGATCAGCAGGTCGCACTTCGTCACGCCATAGTTCGATGTTTTTGTTCCGTGCATACCGAGCATGCCGGTGTACAGCTGATCGGTTCCCGAAAAAGCGCCTTTTCCCATCAGGGTATCGCAGACCGGCGCCTGTATATGGTGTGCCAGTTCACGCACTTCCTCGGCCGCACCGGAGATGATGCTGCCGCCGCCCACGAAAATATACGGTTTTTTCGACTTCCGGATCAGAGATACAACGTGATCCAGTCCTTCTTCTGTGATTTTTTCGGTAGACGGTGCGATTGCTTCCGGTGTCTTTGGCTCATATTCATACGTTGCCGCCGTGACATCTTTCGTGATATCCACCAGAACCGGGCCCGGTCTTCCGCTCTTTGCAATCGAAAACGCACGGCGCAGCGTGTCTGCGAGAACCGTGATATCTTTTACGATCACGCTGTATTTTGTGATCGGCATCGCAACGCCTGCAATGTCAATCTCCTGAAAGCTGTCTTTTCCAAGCAGTGCCTTTCCTACGTTGCAGGTGATGGCTACCATCGGGGTAGAATCCATGTAGGCAGTTGCAATTCCAGTGACAAGATTTGTCGCACCAGGGCCGCTTGTTGCCATACATACGCCTGTTTTTCCGGTCGCACGCGCATACCCGTCTGCCGCATGGGCAGCACCCTGCTCGTGGGAGGTCAGGATGTGGTGGATTTCCGGATGACGGTAAAGCTCATCATAGATATTCAAAATCGTTCCCCCCGGATAGCCGAACACGGTGTCCACGCCCTGCTCCTTCAGGCACTCAATAACAATCTGTGATCCAGTTAATTCCATGTCTGTATGATTCCTTCCTTATCTTTTGGCTTTGTGTATGAAATCAGCCATCCGATGAAAATGCACGTTCGGACGGCTGATATGATTTTTTTCTATTAGAACTCCAGAATGGCTCCCTTATTTGCGCTGGAAACCATCTTTGCGTAGCGTTTCAGATAGCCTGTGGTTACTTTCGGCTCTCTCGGAGTCCATGCAGCTTTTCTGCGTGCCAGCTCTTCATCCGATACGGCAAGCTCCAGCTTGTGCTCCGGAATATTGATGCGGATCAGGTCGCCTTCCTCAACGAGCGCGATCGGACCGCCTTCTGCTGCCTCAGGGCTGACATGGCCGATGGATGCACCGCGGGATGCGCCGGAGAAACGGCCGTCTGTAATCAGAGCTACGGAAGAGCCAAGTCCCATACCTGCAATCGCAGAGGTCGGATTCAGCATCTCACGCATACCAGGACCTCCCTTTGGTCCCTCATAACGGATGACAACAACGTCGCCTGCCACAATCTTGCCGCCGCGGATTGCCTCGATGGCATCCTCCTCACAGTCGAAGACTCTGGCCGGTCCTTCGTGAACCTGCATCTCCGGTACAACGGCAGAACGTTTGACGACTGCGGTATCCGGTGCCAGGTTTCCTTTCAGGACAGCAATACCGCCGGTCTTGCTGTATGGATTTTCTACCGGACGGATGATCTCCGGGTTTTTGTTGACACAGCCTTTGATATTCTCGCCAACGGTCTTTCCGGTTGCGGTCATGCACTCGGTGTGCAGAAGTCCCAGTTTATTCAGCTCGTTCATAACGGCATAAACACCGCCGGCCTCGTTCAGCTCCTCGATGTAGTGGTATCCTGCCGGAGCCAGATGGCAGAGGTTCGGGGTCTTCTCACTGATGGCATTTGCCATCTCCGGATTCAGCTCTACGCCTGCCTCATGCGCGATGGCCGGCAGATGCAGCATACTGTTGGTGGAACATCCAAGTGCCATATCGACGGTCAGAGCATTTAAGAATGCTTCTTTTGTCATAATGTCTCTTGGACGGATATTCTGTTTTAACAGCTCCATAACCTGCATACCGGCTCTCTTGGCCAGGCGCAGACGCTCGGAATATACGGCCGGAATCGTTCCGTTTCCTTTTAAGCCCATGCCGAGAACCTCGGTCAGGCAGTTCATGCTGTTTGCAGTGTACATACCGGAGCAGGAACCACAGGTCGGGCATGCATTGCACTCAAAATCATAAACATCTTCCTCTGTCATAGTTCCGGCAGCGTAGGATCCAACCGCCTCGAACATGCTGGAAAGACTTCTCTTCTCACCTTTTACATGGCCGGCAAGCATCGGACCGCCGCTGACAAATACGGTCGGAACATTGACTCTTGCTGCTGCCATCAGAAGACCAGGTACGTTTTTATCACAGTTCGGGATACATACCAGGGCATCAAACTGATGTGCCATTGCCATACACTCGGTGGAATCGGCGATCAGGTCACGGGTAACGAGGGAATATTTCATTCCGATGTGTCCCATGGCGATACCGTCACAGACTGCAATGGCCGGGAATACGATTGGTGTTCCGCCTGCCATGGCAACGCCCATTTTTACAGCCTCTGTAATTTTATCCAGGTTCATATGACCCGGCACGATCTCATTGTAGGAGCTTACGATTCCTACGAGCGGTTTTTTCATTTCTTCTTCGGTCAGACCCAGCGCACGCATCAGAGAACGCTGTGGCGCCTGTGCGATTCCTTTTTTTACAGCATCACTTCTCATGATTTTTTCCTCTTTTCTTATCTTACAGTTTTATGCCAGTGCTTTTACCAGCAGATCTCCCATTTCGGATGTAGATACCTGGGTACATCCCTCAGACATAATGTCTACGGTGCGGTATCCGTCTTTTAAAATTTTCTGTACAGCATTTTCGACTGCCTCTGCCTCCTGATCGAGATCCAGGGAATAGCGGAGCATCATGGCTGCGGACAGAACCGTTGCAATCGGGTTTGCGATGTTCTTTCCTGCGATGTCCGGTGCAGAGCCGTGGCTTGGCTCGTACAGACCAAATTTTGTCTCGTTCAGGCTGGCGGAAGAAAGCATTCCGATCGAGCCTGCTACCATACTTGCCTCATCGGAAAGAATATCTCCGAACATGTTCTCGGTCAGAACGACGTCAAACTGGCACGGATTGTGGACGATCTGCATCGCACAGTTGTCGACCAGCATATGCTCTAAGGTAACTTCCGGGTAATCTTTTGCAACATCCTCTACCACGGATCTCCACAGACGGAGGAATCGAGAACGTTTGCTTTATCTACGCTCGTTACTTTTTTCTTTCTCTTCATGGCGATGTCGAATGCACGGATTGCAATGCGGCGGATTTCGGTCTCGCTGTAGGTCAGCGTATCGGTTGCTTTCCGGATGCCGTTTTCTTCTACAGTGCTGCGCTCTCCAAAGTACAGGCCGCCGGTCAGTTCACGCATAATCAGCATGTCGAAGCCCTCGCCGATGATCTCTTCTTTTAACGGGCAGGCATCTTTCAATTCCTGATACAGGTAAGCCGGACGCAGGTTTGCAAACAGGCCTAACGATTTCCGGATTTTTAAGAGTCCTGCCTCCGGGCGCTTGTCCGGGCTTAATTTGTACCATGGGGATGTTTTTGCATCTCCTCCGATGGAGCCCATCAGACAGCGTCGCATTTCTTTGCTTCTTCTATGGTTTCATCTGTCAGCGGCACGCCGTGCACATCAATGGAGCTCCGCCCAGCAGAAGGTTGGTATATTCAAACTTATGTCCATATTTCTCGCAGACAGCGTCCAGAACTTTTTTTGCTTCCTTTACAATTTCCGGTCCGATTCCGTCACCGTGAATTAATCCAATACGGTATTCCATATTTTTCTCCCTCTTTTCTTCCGGCTGAAAAACCGTTCTATTTTCTCTGCGTCTATAGCATTTCTAAATTATACGCCATTTTTCCGGTAATTTCAACACGAAATTTCTTTGCATCGGACGAAACGCAATAATCTTTTTGCTTTTTTGCCATTTAAAAGAAAAATACGCGGCATTTTTCCCCGTTTTCGCCGTGTTCCGCCGAAGAAGTTTCGGGGGCGAAAAAAACGCAGGCATTCGTTCTTTTTGAATACCTGCGTTTTTCCTGGCTTTTCGCCGTGTGAAATTATTTTTTCTTTTCTGTTTTCTCTTCAACGACTGCTGTCTCCGGTTTTTCAACCTCTGTGATGGCTGTTTTGCGCATCGGGATACGGCAGTTTTTGTTGTTTCCGAACTCTACGATGACATCGTCGTCTGTGATATCGATGACTACGCCGTAGAAACCGCTTGTTGTGATGACTGCATCGCCGACTGCGAGGTCATTCAGCATTGCCTGCAGTTTTTTCTGCTCTTTCTTCTGCGGGCGGATCATTAAGAAATACATCATACCGAACATGATGACCAGCCACATAATTAACATACCAGTGCTCATCACACCGCTGTTTGCTGCTGTTGTTGTTGCTAAAAACATTTTCTTTCCTCCTGTTATTCGAGAGTACATCCCGTTCTTTAGACACACCTATCATAATACACAATCCGGAACCGATGGGCAAGTCTTTTTCGGATATTTTCCAAAGATTTCATACTTTCCCGATTACTTTTTGTCGTATTCCTCAAATCCTGCGAGTTTTGCCCGTTTGTAGGAAGCAAAATTGCCCTCGTCCAGCGCGGTCCGGATTTCTGTCATCATATTGTTGTAGAAATACAGGTTGTGCAGAACACAGAGCCGCATGCCGAGCATCTCTTTTGCTTTCAGCAGATGACGGATGTAGGCTCTGCTGTAGTGACGGCACGCCGGCACTGGCAGCTTCCTCGATCGGACGCGGATCCAGCTCGTATTTCTGATTGAACAGGTTCATTTTTCCATGGTTTGTGTAAACGTGGCCGTGGCGTCCGTTCCGGCTCGGATATACGCAGTCGAAGAAATCGATGCCGCGCTCTACGCCTTCCAGAATGTTTGCCGGCGTTCCAACGCCCATCAGATACGTCGGTTTGTCTTTCGGCAGGTACGGAACGACTTCGTCGAGAATATGGTACATCTCCTCGTGGCTCTCTCCTACTGCCAGACCGCCGACTGCATAGCCATCGAGATTCATCTCGGAAATCCGTTTTGCATGGTCAATGCGGATATCCTCATAAATCGCACCCTGGTTGATTCCGAACAGAAGCTGATGTTTGTTGATCGTGTCTTCCCGCTGGTTCAGCTCCTGCATCTTATTTTTGCATCGCTGCAGCCATCTCGCCGTGCGGTCGACAGAGTTCTGCACATAACGGCGCTCTGCCACACTCGACGGGCACTCGTCGAAAGCCATCGCGATGGTTGAAGCCAGGTTGGACTGGATCTGCATACTCTCCTCCGGTCCCATAAAGATCTTTCTTCCATCTACGTGCGAGTGGAAATAGACACCCTCCTCCTTGATTTTCCGAAGGCCTGCCAGAGAAAACACCTGGAATCCGCCGGAATCGGTCAGGATCGGTTTGTCCCAGACCATGAATTTGTGGAGTCCGCCCATCTTCTTTACGACTTCATCTCCCGGGCGCACATGGAGGTGATACGTATTGGAAAGTTCTACCTGCGTGCCGATCTGCTGGAGATCTTCGGTGGAAACAGCTCCCTTGATTGCTGCTGCAGTTCCGACATTCATGAATACCGGCGTTTCGATATTGCCGTGCACGGTTTCCATATGGGCGCGCTTCGCTCTTCCTTCCATTTTCAGAATTTTATACATAACGCTTTTCATCCTTTCTCAATGATCCCTGCCTCCTGTTTTCATGCAGGGTATACTATTTCTAGTATACAGGCAAAATCTGTTTTTGACAATGCCTGAATTTTCTTTTTTCTCTCTTTTTTCTTTCCCGCTTTCTCCATTTTTCACAAGGACTTTATACTTTTTCATAAGACATCGCCTTTTTTCCAATTGTATTTCCTTATTTTTTGTCGTATAATGTGTTGAGATTGTTTCTTATTATAAAAGGAGTTTGATTCATGACTGATAAAAAATATACTCTTGGAATCGACATCGGTTCCACTACTGTTAAAATTGCGATCCTCAACGAAGAGAACCAGCTTCTCTTTGCCGATTACGAGCGCCATTTTGCAAACATCCAGGAAACACTTGCCCATCTGCTCGGGGAAGCCCACGAAAAACTGGGCGAACTGACCCTGCAGCCCGTCATCACCGGTTCCGGCGGACTCGCGCTTGCCAACCATCTTGGCATTCCGTTCACGCAGGAGGTTATCGCAGTTTCCACATCGTTAAAAGCACTGGCTCCGCAGACCGACGTTGCCATCGAGCTCGGCGGCGAGGATGCCAAAATCATCTATTTTGAAGGCGGCAATGTCGAACAGCGTATGAACGGTATCTGCGCCGGCGGTACCGGTTCGTTCATCGACCAGATGGCTTCTCTTCTGCAGACCGATGCAACCGGCCTGAATGAGTATGCGAAACATTACCAGGCCATCTACCCGATCGCTGCCCGCTGCGGTGTATTCGCAAAAACGGATATCCAGCCGCTCATCAACGACGGTGCAACAAAAGAGGATCTTGCCGCTTCTATTTTCCAGGCAGTCGTCAACCAGACCATTTCCGGTCTTGCCTGCGGTAAACCAATCCGCGGCCACGTTGCCTTCCTTGGCGGCCCGCTGCACTTCCTCTCGGAATTAAAGACAGCGTTCGTCCGCACCTTAAAACTGGATGACGAGCACGCGATCGTGCCGGACAACTCTCATCTGTTTGCAGCCATCGGTTCTGCAATGAATGCAGATGGAAAGACCGAGGTTTCTCTTCTCGCGCTGAAAAAACGGCTCGAAGAAAAAGTAGCCATCGATTTTGAGGTTGCCCGTCTCGAACCGCTGTTTAAAGACAAGGAGGAGTACGATGCATTCCTGGCCCGCCAGAGCGTCAACAATGTTGTAACGGCTGATCTTTCCACTTACGAAGGAAACTGCTATCTCGGAATCGATGCCGGTTCCACAACCACAAAAGCCGCGCTCGTTGGTGAGGATGGCGCTCTTCTGTATTCCTTCTACAGCAACAACCACGGAAATCCGCTCGGCACCTCGATCCGCGCGATCCAGGAAATCTACTCCAAACTGCCGGATTCCGCACAGATCGCCTGGTCCTGTTCCACCGGTTACGGCGAAGCACTCATCAAAGCTGCGCTGATGCTGGACGAGGGTGAGGTTGAAACGATTTCTCATTACTATGCCGCAGCATTCTTCGATCCGGAAGTCGACTGTATTCTCGACATCGGCGGTCAGGATATGAAATGTATCAAGATCAAAAACGGCACTGTAGACAGCGTACAGCTCAATGAAGCATGTTCCTCCGGCTGCGGTTCCTTTATCGAAACCTTCGCGCAGTCCCTGAACTACAGTGTACAGGATTTTGCACACGAAGCACTGTTCGCAAAACACCCGATCGATCTTGGTACCCGCTGTACCGTATTTATGAATTCCAAGGTAAAACAGGCGCAGAAAGAAGGCGCATCCGTTGCTGATATTTCTGCCGGACTTGCCTGCTCCGTCATCAAAAACGCATTGTATAAGGTAATTAAAGTTTCCGATGCCACCGAGCTGGGACGCCACATCGTCGTACAGGGCGGTACATTCTACAACGATGCCGTTCTTCGAAGCTTTGAGCGGATCGCCAACTGCGAAGCCATCCGCCCGGACATCGCCGGCATTATGGGTGCGTTCGGTGCGGCGCTGATCGCAAGAGAGCGCTATTCGGCAGATCAGGAGACTACGATGCTCTCCATCGAAAAGATCAATGAGCTGAAATACTCGACCACGATGGCAAACTGCAAAGGCTGTACGAACAGCTGCCGTCTGACCATCAACAAATTCTCCGGCGGCCGTCAGTACATCAGCGGAAACCGCTGTGAGCGCGGAATCGGAAAAGAGAAAAACAAGGATCATATTCCGAACCTGTTCGAATACAAATACAAACGAATCTTCGGCTACCAGCCGCTGCCGCAGGATGAAGCAATCCGCGGAGAGGTCGGCATTCCGAGAGTCCTCAATATGTTCGAGAACTATCCGTTCTGGTACACCTTCTTCACGCAGCTGAAATACCGCGTGGTACTCTCCCCGACTTCAAGCCGCAAGATTTATGAGCTCGGCATCGAATCGATCCCGAGTGAATCCGAGTGTTACCCGGCGAAACTGGCCCACGGCCATGTGACCTGGCTCTTACGCCACGGCGTAAAATTCATCTTCTATCCGTGTATCCCGTACGAGCGTACCGAGTTCCCGGAGGCCATCAACCACTACAACTGCCCGATCGTTACTTCCTACGCGGAGAACATCAAAAACAACGTGGATGAGCTCCAGGACGACTCCATCACATTCCGCAATCCGTTCCTCGCATTTACGAGTGAAAAGGTTCTCGCCGACGGCCTGGCAAAAGAATTTTCCGGCCTGCCGGAGGATGAGGTCCGCGCCGCTGTCCATGCCGGATGGGAGGAGCTCGCCGCTGCAAGACGTGATATGCAGAAAAAAGGTGAAGAGACGCTGCAGTATATGAAAGAAACCGGCCGCAGAGGTATCGTACTTGCCGGAAGACCGTACCACATCGATCCGGAAATTCATCACGGTATTCCGGATATGATTAACTCCTACGGTCTGTGCGTTTTAACAGAGGACTCTGTTTCCCATCTTGCACCGCTCGAGCGCCCGCTTCGTGTCAATGACCAGTGGATGTATCACACCCGTCTGTATGCAGCTGCAAACTATGTAAAGACACGCGACGATCTTGACCTGATTCAGCTGAACTCGTTCGGCTGCGGTCTCGACGCCGTTACCACTGATGAGGTTTATGAGATTCTGACCAGAAGCGGCAAGATTTATACCTGCCTGAAGATCGATGAGGTCAACAACCTCGGCGCTGCCAGAATCCGTGTCCGCTCTCTGCTCGCTGCTCTGCGTGCACATGACCGGAAACAGGCGGTACGCGAGATTCTTCCGTCCTCGATCCAGAAACCGGTCTTCACGAAAGAAATGCGGAAAGACTACACCATCCTCTGCCCGCAGATGTCACCGATCCACTTCTCGATTCTGCAGCCGGCGTTCAACGCAGCCGGATACAATCTGGAAGTGCTTCCGAACGACAACAAAGAGGCGGTTGATGTCGGACTGAAATACGTCAACAACGATGCCTGCTATCCGTCTCTGATGGTAGTTGGACAGATTATGCAGGCGCTGCTCTCCGGCAAGTATGACCTGAACAAAGTAGCAGTCATCATGAGCCAGACCGGCGGCGGCTGCCGTGCATCAAACTATATCGGATTTATTCGCCGTGCACTGGAGAAGGCCGATATGACGCAGATTCCGGTAATCTCGATTAACTTAAGCGGTCTGGAAGAAAATCCGGGCTTTAAGATTACACCGGATCTCGCGATTCGTCTCTGCTATGCAGCGGAGTTCGGTGATATCATAATGAAATGTGTTTACCGGATGCGTCCTTATGAGCAGAAGAAGGGAACAACGGACCGGATTCACAGGAAATGGGAGAAAATCTGTATTGATTTCATTTCTTCCAAACACCTGAGCCATACCCGGTTTAAACAGATCTGCCGCACTATGATCCGCGACTTTGACCATATTCCGATTACGGACGAGAAAAAACCGCGTGTCGGTATTGTCGGCGAGATTCTGGTTAAGTTCCTTCCGGCGGCCAATAACCATCTGGCGGAGCTTCTCGAAAGCGAAGGCGCCGAGCCGGTTGTGCCGGATCTGATCGATTTCTTCTGCTATTGCTTCTACAATACGAATTTCAAGGTAGAGCACCTTGGATTCAAGAAGAGCTCTTCGATGCTCGGAAATACGGGCATTAAGCTGATCAACTGGCTGCGGAGCGCGGCAGTTGCAGAGTTCAAGAAGAGCGAACACTTTGATCCGCCGGCTGATGTACGGGATCTGGCGAAGTATGCTTCTCCGATTGTTTCCTGCGGTAACCAGACAGGTGAGGGATGGTTCCTGACAGGCGAGATGATGGAGCTGATCCACAGCGACGTTTACAATATCGTCTGCATCCAGCCGTTTGCGTGCCTGCCGAATCATATTGTCGGTAAAGGTGTTATTAAAGCCATTCGCAAGGAGTATCCGAAGGCAAATATCGTGGCAGTTGACTACGATCCAGGCGCTTCGGAGGTGAACCAGCTGAACCGTATTAAGCTGATGCTTCTACCGCGAACAAGAACCTGAAACAGGAACTTGACGGAGAGAAAAACGCGTAAAAAATTACATAATCCTTTTTCATTTCAAAAGACCCCGGTCAAAACATGAAAAACTGTTTTCCG
>ENA-OQIO01000119-OQIO01000119.1-human-gut-metagenome-genome-assembly--contig:-NODE-119-length-37321-cov-5.408641_pt1 | contig 37321 bp, 45 predicted proteins | sample MGYA00242573_ERZ504737 | MGnify/ENA primary metagenome ERZ504737 (study PRJEB26092, sample SAMD00036203) | human gut metagenome | host: Homo sapiens | study: EMG produced TPA metagenomics assembly of...
CTGCGTCTGGCTGAGCAGTGCCGCCGGTGAGGTCTATGTCTGTGAGAATGCCGCCTACCACCCCTACAGCGAGGACGAGGCCGCCAAGTTCTGGCGGAGCATGATATCCTTGTCAAGGTGGATATGGGGACCGGCGATGCCAGCGCCAAGCATGGGGCTGTGATCTGACTTATGATTATGTGAAGATCAACGGGGATTATAGAACTTAATGGAACTCCTCCAGTCGCCTGCGGCGACAGCCCCCTCACGGAGGGAGCCTGAAAGCCTCCCTCTTTGAGGGAGGTGGCATCGCGTAGCATGACGGAAGGAGTTCGTCTTGATGGAAAACGAATGCCGGAGCAAGCGTGCTGGCGGCAAGGAGAGTATATGAAAAACGAAGAAATGGCCCTCCTGTTTTCGGAGGCGACCCCTTACATCCAGAAATACCATGGCAAGACCATGGTCATCAAATACGGCGGCAACGCCATGATCAACGAGACGCTGAAAAACGCCGTGATGAACGACCTTGTCACCCTGACCCTGCTGGGGGTGCGGGTGGTGCTGGTGCACGGCGGCGGCCCGGCCATCAACGAGATGCTGAAAAAGTCGGCGTGGAGAGCATTTCAACAACGGTCTGCGCGTGACCGATGACGCTACCATGGAGATCGTTCAGCAGGTGCTGGCCGGTAAGGTGAACAAGGACCTTGTGGCAAAGCTGCGCGGCCGCGGCGTGGGCCTGTGCGGCATGGACGGCCAGATGCTCCGCTGCACCGAACTGGACCCTGCTCTGGGCCATGTGGGCGAAATCATCCATGTGGACCCCACCCTGATCTCCACCCTGCTGGACGGCGGCTATATCCCCGTGATCGCAACGGTGGGCATGGACGATCTGGGTCAGGCCTATAATGTCAACGCCGACACCGCTGCCGCACAGATCGCCATTGCCCTCAAGGCTGAGAAGCTGGTCTCCATGACCGATATCGCCGGCCTGCTGCGGGATAAGGACGATGAGACCACCCTCATCCCCGAGGTGGAGGTCAGCGAGATCGAGGGCTACAAGGCTGCCGGTATCATTGCGGGCGGCATGATCCCCAAGATCGGCGGCATGGCCGATGCCATCTATCAGGGAGTTCACGAGGCGGTCATCATCGATGGCCGTGTGCCCCACTCCATCCTGCTGGAGCTGTTCTCCAACCGGGGCTCCGGCACCCGGTTCTACCGCCGCAGCCATCAGGAATAAGGCTTGCTGAAAATTATATCGGGCGATATAATAAAGATGAATAGGCTCCCCCTTTGGGGGAGCTGGCGAGCGAATGCGAGACTGAGAGGGCGAGGACGCTAACCAAGGAGGGTATATCTATGGATTCCGAAAAAGTCATCAAGCGGGACAACGAATATGTCCTGCACACCTATAACCGCAATCCCATTGCACTGGAAAAGGGCCACGGCCTGTATGCCGAGGGCCCCGAGGGCCAGAAGTATCTGGATTTCACCAGCGGCATCGGCGTGAACAGCCTGGGATACTGCGACCTGACCTGGGCCGAGGCTGTCTCCGAGCAGGCCCACAAGCTGCAGCACACCTCCAACCTCTATTACACTGCCCCCTGCGGCAAACTGGCCAAAAAGCTGTGCAAGCGCACCGGCATGAGCAAGGTGTTCTTTGGAAATTCCGGTGCCGAGGCCAACGAGGGTGCCATCAAGGCTGCCCGCAAGTACAGCTTTGACCACTACGGCAAGGGCCGCGATGTTGTGATCACGCTGGTCAACAGCTTCCATGGCCGCACCATTGCCACCCTGACCGCCACCGGTCAGGAGGTGTTCCACAACTACTTTGGCCCCTTCAACGAGGCTTTGTCTATACCACCGCCGGCGACATCGAAGGCCTCCGGGAGCTGGTGGACCGCCATACCTGCGCCATTATGCTGGAGCTGATCCAGGGCGAGGGCGGTGTGATGGCGCTGGACCCGAGTATGTGCAGGCTGTGCGCGCCCTCTGTGATGAAAAGGATCTTGTCCTCATTGTGGACGAGGTGCAGACCGGCGTGGGCCGCACCGGCACCTTCCTGTGCTGTGAGCACTACAACCTCAAGCCCGATATCGTCACGCTGGCCAAGGGCCTGGGCGGGGGTCTGCCCATTGGTGCCGTTCTGCTGAACGAAAAGACCGCCGAGGGCATGGGCCCGGTAGCCATGGTTCCACCTTTGGCGGCAACCCGGTGGTCTGTGCCGGTGCCAACGTGGTGGTGGATCGGATGGATCAGAGTTTCCTGGCCAATGTCAGCGAGCGGGCCGTCCAGCTGCGCGCCGGTCTGGCCAAGCTGCCCATGGTGAAGAACCTTTCCGGCATTGGCCTGATGGTGGGCATCGAGTTCTTTGGCGGCATCCGGGCTGCGGACGTGCTGGCCGCCTGCCGCGAAAAGGGCCTGCTGGTGCTCACGGCCAAGAGCCGCCTGCGCCTGCTGCCCCCGCTGACCCTGACCGCCCACGATGTGGAAAAGGCTCTGGGCATCCTGAACGAGGTGCTGACCGAGATGGAGCAGAAGGCTCCGAAGGAGCAGGCATGAAACATCTGCTGAAAATGAGCGACCTCTCCCCCGCTGAGCTCCACCATATCCTGGATGTGGCGGAGGAGCTCAAGGCAGAGCAGAAGGCCGGGACGACCCCGGAGCTGCTCAAGGGCAGGAGCGTGGCGCTGATGTTCTCCAAAAATTCCACCCGCACCCGCACCAGCTTTGAGGTGGGTGTCTACCAGCTGGGCGGTCTGGGCAACTACATGAACGCCGCCACCGAGCTGCAGTCCGGCCGGGGCGAGCCCCTCAAGGATACCGCCCGGGTGCTGGGCCGCTACTACGACTGCGTGGTCTGGCGCACTTACCGCCAGTGCGATCTGGAAGAGTTTGCCGAGCTGGCCGGTGTGCCCGTGATCAATGGCCTGACCGACTACGCCCATCCCTGCCAGGTGCTGGCCGACCTGATGACCATCCGGGAACGCCGGGGCACGCTGGAGGGCCAGAAGCTCTGCTTCATCGGGGATGGCTGCAGCATGGCAAACAGCCTCATCGTAGGCGGTCTGCTGGCAGGGATGCGTGTGACCTGTGTCTGTCCCGAGGCTACCGCCCTGCCGCCGATGTGCTGATGTTCGCCCACAGGTATGGCGAAAAGTTTCACCTGCTCACTGACCCCGCCGAGGGTGTGAAGGATGCCGATGTGGTGGTGACCGCCGCATGGAACACGGCCCCCGGTACCCCCGAAAGTGAGCGCCGTCTGCGGGACTTCGCGGGCTTTCAGGTGACCAGCAGGCTGATGGAGGGGGCAAAGCCCGATGCCATGCTCCTCCACTGTCTGCCTGCGCACCGGGGAGAGGAGATCTCCGCCGCTGTCTTTGAAGAGCACGCCGACGAGATCTTCGCCGAAGCGGAGAACCGCCTCCATGTGCAGAAAGCCGTGCTGGCCATCCTGCTGGCCGGTCTGTAAAAACGAGAAAGAACCCCGGAGCTGCAGGAAACTGCAGCTCCGGGTTCTTATGGTTTCTCTCAGGGTCTGCGGCTCAGGCCGGGGCCTCATCAGACCCTGCCAGCGCCCTTGTCCAGGATCTTATTGAACTGGAGGAAGAAGGTGGTGGCGGTCACGGCAGCGGCGATGATGTCACTGACGGGCTCGGCAAGGAACACGCCGAACACGGGGTTCGCGACCACATGGGGCAGGATGAAGATGAGGGGGATGAGCAGGATGAGCTTGCGCAGGCAGGCCAGCAGCAGGCTGACCTTGGCCTGACCCAGCGCCATAAAGCTCTGCTGGCAGGCGATCTGGACACCGGTGGAGAAGATACCCGCCATATAGATGCGCATGGCCCAGGTGGTGTAATCGATCAGGGAGCATCCGAGGTGAAGATGCCGGCCACTGCACCGGGAACCAGCATCATCAGCAGCCAGAAGATGGTGGTGTAGCTCAGGCAGAGGGTCAGCTGGAAGCGGAATGCCTGCTTGACGCGGTCTTTCTTGCCTGCACCGAAGTTGAAGCTCATCACCGGCTGGCCGCCCTGGCAGATGCCAGAGATGGGCATGGTGCACAGCTGGGAGCGCTGGTGATCACGGTCATGGCACCCACGGCCACATCACCGCCGTAGCGGGCCAGGCTGGAGCTGAAGCTGATGGACAGCAGGCTCTCGGTGGAGAGCATAACGAAGGTGGAAATGCCCAGTGCCAGCACGGGCATGATGATCTTCCTTCCAGCTTCATGTCCTCTTTGCGGATCTTGAGGATGGTCTTGGGGCCGGTGAGGAAGCGGATGACCCAGATGGCACCCACTGCCTGGCTCAGCACGGTGGCAATGGCAGCGCCTTTACGCCATGCCCAGCCCAAAGATGAGGACGGGGTCCAGCACGATGTTGATGACCGCGCCGATAACGGTGGTCAGCATACTGATCTTGGCAAAGCCCTGCGCAGTGATGAAGGTGTTCATGCCAAGCACGATCAGCACGCAGATGGTGCCCAGAATGTAGATGCGGCTGTAAGCCAGAGCGTAGGGCAGGGTGGTGTCACTGGCACCAAACAGCCGCAGCAGGGTGGGTGCGGCGGCGTAAAAGACGATGGTCAGGACGACCGAGAAGAGCAGCAGCATGGTAAAGCTGTTGCTGACGATCTTTTCTGCCTGCTTCTTGTCGCCCTGGCCCATGGCGATGGCGGTGCGGGGCGCGCCGCCGGAGCGATGAGCATGGCAAAGGCGTTCAGAAGCATCAGGATGGGGGTAAACAGGCCCACGCCGGTCAGAGCCGCCGCGCCGATCCCCGGGATGTGGCCGATGTAGATGCGGTCCACGATGTTGTACAGCAGGTTGACCACCTGCGCCACAACGGCGGGGATCATCAGCTGGAGCAGGAGCTTTTTCACGTCACCCGTGCCCATATCCTGCTGTTTTTTCTGCGTTTGTGCCATGGAAAGTGTCTCCTTTGGTTTGGGCGAGACGGAGAGGGCTTCCCTCAGAACGTCAGGCCGAAGTTCATCTCGTAGTAGTTGCCTGCGGCATCACGGTAGGCGTAAGCTTGCCGTTCTCGTCCTTCATGCTGTCGGGCATGTAGGCATCCTTTGCAAAGCCGGGCACGTCGTTGGGGCTGATGCAGACACCGTCCGCGTTCACAGCCAGCACCTCGTCGCCCTTGGGCAGGGTCAGGGGCAGCTTGCCAACGGGAGCAAAGCGGCCGAACATCACATCCAGCGTTGCGGAGGGGTAGGTGTCAAAGCCGACGGTCAGAGCGTCGGAGATCTTCTCCACATTGCCGACCTCCCAGGCCAGCGGGCAGTTGATGTTGGAAACGACCTTGCCGCCGTGTGCGTGGACCGCAGCAGCGATACCGGCCAGACGGTTTGCGCCCACCAGAGTGGTCTCCTTGTGGGTCTCGGTGGTGGGCTTGCCGCTCTCATCACGTTGCAGACAGTCTTGTCCTCGCAGATGTCCAGCTCCAGGTAGCCCGGGGTGGCGTTGAAGTATGCACCGGACTGGGGGCTGACCATCAGCAGGGCCACCTGGGCCTCATCGGGGGTGTCCACCAGAGTGACATTGCCCAGCATCTCGCGCAGGGCCTTGGTGGCGGCCTCACCGGCCTCGGCGCTCTTGCCAAAGGCCTCAGCGTAGACCTTGGTGCCGTCCTTCAGGGGCAGGGTGCCGTCGTTCTTCAGCAGGACAACGGACTCGCGGTGCACGCGGGAAGCTTCCTCCCAGTCGGCCTTGGTGGCAACGACCTCGGCGGCCTTCTTGGGGTCGGCGTAGGTGTCCTCGAACATGCCCTGACGGAACAGCTCGGTCAGGGTGCGGCTGACAGCGCGGTTCAGGCTGGCATCGGTCAGCACCAGATCTTCCTTCTTGAAGCCGGCAGGCACCGCGTGGGTGTCGTAGTAGTCGTTGGTGCCGCGGGCGTAGCTCTCCTCGCCCAGCTCGTTGTCCAGCAGGCCGGAGATCAGGTCCACGCCGCTCTGGGTGACGGCATAGCCGATGCGCTCGGGCTCGTCCAGCATGTCAACGCCCCAGCACATATTGTGAACAATGCCGGTGTCGGAGTTGATGTAGCCCTTGAAGCCCATCTGGCCGCGCAGCAGGCCGTCGATGAACACCTTGTTGTAGGCAAAGCCGTAGGGCTGGAGCTCAATGGGGTTGCCGTTGAAGTCCTCCTGCGGAGCGCTCTTCTCGGCGCTGGGCTTGGAGTAGTAGGGCATGATGGACTCGGCGTTGTGGCGGATGGCGGCGCGGAATGCCGGGATGTGGTACTTCTGCAGGGAGCCGGGGGTGGCGTAGATGTTCCACTGGCCTGCTGCATAGTGGGGGTCAAAGCCGTTCTCACGGGCACCGCCGCCGGGGAAGTGCTTCACGGTCATGGAAACACCCTCGGGGGTAACGCCGTTGCTGCCGCCCTGGATGCCGGGAATCAGGTGGTCAAAGATCTCCTCGATCAGTGCGGGGTCCTCGCCAAAGGTGCCGAAGGTGCGCTGCCAACGGGGGTCGGTGACGCAGTCGGCCATGTACATGTAGCCCTTCTTCAGCCGCAGGCGTTCCACTCGCGGCGGATGGTGTCGGCGAACTTGTCGATGATGTCGATGCGTGCGGTGCCCTTGACGGCAGCAGCAATGCCCAGGGTGCCGGGATAGGTGGCAAACACGCCGGTGGCATCGTTCATGCCGAACACGACCTCACCGTTCTCGTTGCGGCTGTTGGACATGACCTGCATGGGAACAAAGTGATCGCAGGTCTCGGTCAGGTACTGCAGCTGGTTCAGGTAATCTGCCAGATCCTCGGGCGTGGGGCTCTCGCGCAGGATGACGTGGCGGTTGAAGCTCTTCTTGACCATGTCAGAGGTGCTGGGCAGGGACTGGGAGCCGAAGATGCTGTCGGAGACGTTCACGGGTGCCTCGTCCAGCAGACCGCTCTCGTCCGCCACGGGCTTGTGGCCGTTGGCTGCCAGACGGGGGGAGGGATACTTGGGGCCCATGCGCCAGTCGGAGGTGAAGATCTGGCCGATCTTCTCGCTGGTGGTCAGAACCTTGACATAGGCCTCGGCGCGCTCAGCCGGGGTCAAGCGCCAGTCGTTGACTGCGCTGACGGTGCCGGTGCCGTCGATGTCCTTGAAATACAGGCCGTCCTGCTCGATGACCTTGCGCTCCACAGTGCTGATGGTGGGGCCGTTGGGGTTCTGATAGCGCTTTACGCGCTCGGATGCTTTCACTGCCATAGTGTTTTCTCCTTTTCTTTTGAACGCAGCGGCCCATGCCACAGAGCCGCAGATGCTATACCTATTATAATAGCCGCCGCGCGGAACAACTAGAAAATTTTTTGGATATTTCCGCACTTTCCTTGTATTCTTTTTTGCGCGCGGTTGGAATACAAGTCTTTTTTGTGGAATGTGCTGTACTAGTATCTTACAATCATGTGCAAAATGACGAACGCTGTTTTTTAAAACTGTTGATTTCGCCCAAGGAGAGTAAAATTGTCCTGTTTTCCCACAAAATTTTACTAACAGAAATTTGAGGGATAGTTCATAATGTATACATAAAAATCCCCCGGTTCGCGATGTGGCAGCCGCAGCCCACGGGGGACCGAATGAAAGGCCGGAGTGAGTGGCAGCACACCGGCCGCAGAATTGAAAGGAGAGCTTCTCTATGGCAAAGGTCAAACAGCCGCTTGAAGAAAACGGCATCCACAGAGCGAAAATGTGGGAGATCATGATGTACGCTCTGAACAACACCTCCACCAACACCTACATGGTCGTGGTCGGTTACATCAGCTACTTCCTGATCGGTATCGTCGGTCTGGCATCCGTGCTGGCCGGTTCTATTGTTACCATCATGCGTGTCTGGGACGGTGTCACCGACCCGTTCGTTGGTATGATGGTCGATAAGACCAACGGCAAGTTCGGCAAAAACCGTCCGTTCATTGTCATCGGTCAGATCATCATGTTCGCCACCACCTTCGTGATGTTCAACTTCATCCCCAAGATGGGCACTGGTGTCCGCTTTATTGCGTTCATCATCATCTACATGATCTACATCATTGGCTACACCTGCCAGTGCGTTGTCACCAAGTCTGCTCAGACCTGCCTGACCAACGATCCCAAGCAGCGCCCCATCTTCGCAATGTGCGATACTGTGTATAACATTGTTCTGATGAACATCATGTTCCCCATCATTGTCACCGATGTCCTGGTGCCCAAGTTCACCCTGACTGCCGAGGCAACGCTGCCGAGATCGCTTCTCTGGTGGCACAGAACCCTGCTCTGGCAGCATCGTGGAGAAGTCCGGCGGCAGCCTGTCCGCTTTCTACAACCCCGGCCTGTTCACCACCATGCAGCTGATGTTCGGCGGCCTGTCCGCTGTCTTTGCAGTCTGCGCCATCATCGCCCTGTGGCGTAAGGACAATCCGAAGTACTTCGGTCTGGGCACCACCCAGAAGGTCGGCATCAAGGATTACGTTGACACCCTGGCTCACAACCGTGCCATCCAGATGCTGGTGGTCTCCGCATCTACCGATAAGCTGTTCATGTCCACCAAGAGCAACGCTACCGTTATGATCTGCCTGTTCGGCATCATCTTCGGCAACTATGCCGCATTCTCTAGCTACTCTCAGATCACCTCTATCCCCATCTGCCTGATTTCTCTGCTGCTGATGAACAAGATCGCTCGTCAGATGGGCCAGAAGGCATCCATGCTGGTGGGTACCTGGGGCGGCATCATCGGCTCCATCGCCATCACCCTGTTCCTGTTCTTCTTCAACCCCAAGGGCGATGCTTCCAAGTTCTCTCTGCCCGCATTCCGCCTGATCCGTCCTGACACCTGGGGCACCCTGTTCACCGGCTGGACCACCACCGCTTTGATCTTCGTGCTGCTGGTCATCGCATGGTCCGGCGTGCAGGCACTGTCCTCCTCCATCGTTATCACCATGACCGCTGACTGCGCTGACTACGAGGTCTATCGTACCGGTAAGTACGTTCCCGGCCTGATGGGCACCCTGTTCAGCTTCGTGGATAAGCTGGTCTCCTCTTTGGCTGCTACCGTTGTGGCTCTGTTCTACTCCATGGTCGGCTTCAAGGACGCTCTGCCCGACACCATGACTCCGTACTCTGACGGCATCTTCTGGGCAACCATCGGCTGCTTCGTCCTGCTGCCCATCGTTGGCTGGCTGTGCAACGTTGTGGCTATGCACTTCTATCCCCTGACCAAGGAGAAGATGGCAGAGATCCAGGCTGAGATCGGCCGCATCAAGGCTGAGGCTGCTGCAAAGCAGGCTTAATGCCAACCATCTCCCTGCGGAAATTTTGAATCCGGGACAGCGCCGCTGTCCTGCATCGTAACCGGAAATGTCCTGCGGCGGGCCATCCTCTGCCGCAGGACTTCTGATACCCTGAGACCCGGAAGGAATACCACTATGGCAGAAGAAAACAAGCTGAACCAGACCCCTGAGATCACCCCGGCCCCCGCCGCTGAGGCCCCGGAAAAGGCCCCCACCACCGGCGAGCTGCTGGGCGATGTGGAGCACTACGACGAGGAAAAGGACGATTGGAGCACCGGCTATTACGGCACCGGCAGCCGCCAGCAGGTAACGGACGATGTGTTCCACAAGCTGGAGACCGGCGAGGAGCTGACCCGGGATGACTTTATCAAGGCGGAGCTGGCGCTGCAGGATGCCAAGCTGGAAGCCGGCATCGATCTCGAAAAGGAGAAGAGCCCGGGCCTCATTGGTAAGTATCACGATTGGAAAAAGAACCGCGTAAGGCACAAGGTGAACAAGAAGAAGTACCTTCTGCTCTGCCTGTTTCTGGGCTGGTGCGGCGGCCACCGCTACTATGAAAAGCGGTATGCGCTGGCGGCCTTCTACACCCTGTTCTTCTGGAGCGTGGTGCCCTTCTTCCTCTGCGTGACCGACCTTCTCATTGCACTGCCCATGCAGGCCGATGAGAACGGCGACATCCTGATCTGACATCTTCCTCTATTCATTCATTTACCTCCTAGCGCCAGAAAGGGCCTGCGGCATTTGCCGTGGGCCCTTTCTGGTGTTTGCAGACCCGTTCTCCGGCGCAGAACATAGTGGCAGCTAACTGGCGTTGTGCTATACTAGTATATCAATTGATTGTGCAATAAGCACAATAGATTTTTTCACGTTCGTGAAATTTTTCCCATAATCGTAAGAATGACCTGTTTTACCTTAAAATATTACTAACAGATATATCAAAAAACGTTCATAATATAGACATAAAGCTTCGGACGGGCTGGTACGCAGTGGCAGCTGTAAGCCCCATGGAGAAAACGGAGAATGTTCCTGTGTGAACAAAGGAGAGAATGAAATGGCAAAAACCAGAAGTCTGCCGGATAAGTTCTATGATAAGGACTATGAGCACAACGGCATCCACCGCGTTCCCCTGTGGCGTATCGCAGGCTACGCACTGAACAACACCGCAACCAATACGTACCTGTTCCTGATGAACTACGCTACCTACTACCTGATGGGCTGGGTCGGCGTTGGCATGATGGTCGCTTCTTCCCTGACCATGATGATGCGTATCTGGGACGGTGTTACCGACCCCTTCGTCGGCTTCATGGTCGATAAGACCAACGGCAAGTTCGGCAAGAACCGTCCGTTCATTGTGATCGGTCAGATCATCCTGTGCGTCACCAGCTGGATCGCCTTCCATGTCACCCACAAGCTGCCTCAGGGCGTGCGCTTCCCCTTCTATGTGGTCGTTCTGATGGTCTACTACCTGGGCTACACCTGCCAGTGTGTTGTTACCAAGTCTGCACAGAGCTGCATGACCAATGACCCCAAGCAGCGCCCCATGTTCGCTTCCTTCGACGGCGTGTTCAACACCCTGCTGTTTGCTATCATTGGTATTATCGTTCCTCGTATTGCTAACAGTTACAACGATGTGGGCGGCTACACTTCTCTGGAGTTCTTCGATACCATGTGGAAGATGACCGCCATCTTGTCCGCCTGCTTCACCCTGATCGCTGTGATCTCCATCACTCCCAAGGATCGTTCTGAATTCTTCGGTACCGGCAAACCCGTCAAGGTCGGCCTGAAGGACTACTGGGATACCCTGAAGAACAACCGTGCCATCCAGATGCTGGTCCTGTCCGCATCTACCGATAAGCTGGGTTCTTCTGCAAAGTCCAGCGCCGTCATGGTCGCCATGTTCGCCTGCATCGCCGGTTCCAACCTGCTGCAGAGTAACGTTACCGGTCTGGTGACCATCCCCAGCACCATCGTGTGCTTCCTGTTCATCAGCTTCTTTGCTACCCGTCTGGGTCAGCGCAAGGCAATGCTGATCGGTTCCATTGGCGGTCTGATTACCAATGGCGCACTGGCAGCCCTGTGGCTGCTGGGCGATCCCACCACCATGACCTCCAACCCCGCTACCGGCGCTCTGAACTGGGGCTACTTCCTGATCCTCTACCTCGTTCTGACTATCATCACCGCCGGTTTCCAGGCATCTCCGGCAACATCGTTATCCCCATGACCGCTGACTGCGCCGACTACGAAGTCTACCGTACCGGCAAGTACGTCCCCGGCCTGATGGGCACCCTGTTCAGCTTCGTGGATAAGCTGGTCTCCTCTTTCGCACCCATGGTCGCCGGTGTCATGTTCAGCATGTGCGGCTACACCGACCACAATCCCGTTATGGGTGACCCCATTACCCCGGGCCTGCGCGGCGGCGTTGTCTTCTGCGCTTACGGCATGATCATGCTGGGCCTGGTCTGCAACCTGATCGCTATGAAGTTCTATCCCCTGACCAAGGAGAAGATGGAAGAGATCCAGGATGAGGTCGCTCAGATCAAGATGAAGACCATGGCTGAGAACGCCTAATTGGTACTTGCAATTTTCTGCGGAAACCTGTAAAATCAAATAGGAAAACCGCTCGCCCTTGCGGCGGGCGGTTTTCTGCTTTTGGAACAAAATTCAGACAAGAGGTACATCGTAAATGGAAGAAAAGACACAGTGGGTAAAGGACCCGGACCACGGGATCATCTGGAACACCATCGACCACCTGTTATACTGGAAAGAACACCGTGAAAAGCACTGTGTCAGCCGCAAGAAGTATATGCGCCTGTGCATTCTGGGTGCGTTTGGTGCCCACCAGTTCTATGCCAAGCGCCCGGTGCTGGGCCTGCTGTATCTGGCAACCTTCTGGAGTGGTTTCTCTGCCGCTATGACCATCGTGGACTTCATCATTGCCGTGCCCATGAAACCGGACGAGGACGGCAACATCTGGCTGTAAAAAGCCCTCTGGCGGCCTGCTGGGCCGGAAAGGAAAACACCCTATGGATAATGTCATGCAGTTTCTGTTCAACACCAACCACGAGCAGCCCAGCATCCTGGTCTGGGTCCTGCTGATCGTGATCGCGGTCGTGATTCCCAATTACGTCAGATATCGGATGGAGCAGAAGCACTCCAATGATTCTGTTCCCACCCAGAACCCTGCCCGCTCTGCCCCGCGCAAGAAGAAGCGCAGCAAAAAGCGCTGAGCCGCAGGCTGGGGCAGCATGGTAAAGATGCTTTGATATTTCATGATTTCCCATAACCGAAAGGGCCCTGCAAATGCCGCAGGGCCCTTTTGGTTTGCCAGCGTGTGTGGAGATGAGAAAATAGATTGACGACTGATAGCAAATGTGCTATCATAAGGCTGAGGGATAAGCCGCACATAGAAGAGGAACATGAATGTATACAGTCGAATTTTACGAGAACGACAGAGGCGTTTCCGAACTGTGGGACTTTTTGGAAGAGCTGCGGATAAAAAGCGCATCCAATAAGGATGCGCGAATACAGTATAAACAGATCGTGTTGTATATCCAGCTGCTGCAGGACAACGGAACACGGCTTTCCGAGAATGTGACGAAGCATCTGATGGATGGCATCTGGGAGCTGCGTCCGGGAAATAACCGGGTATTCTACTTCTGTTGGCGGGGTGACCGGTTTGTGCTGCTGCACCAGTTTCGGAAGAAATCGCAAAAAACGCCGCGGCGTGAAATTGAACGAGCAAAAGCAGAACGTGATGATTGGCTTGCAAGAAAGGGTGAGTGAATATGAGGACCTGGAACGATTATAAGGAGCATGTGGCAGCTGCTGACCCGGAAATTGCAAAGGATATCCGGGAAGCGGAAGCAATGTCTGCAATCGTGAAAGCAATGGTAGAGCAGCGCAATGCGATGGGATTGAGCCAGCGGGAGCTGGCAGCGAGGTGCGGCATTCCGCAATCCTCGGTGGCACGGATCGAATCCTTTAAGACGATGCCCAATCTGGATACCCTGCTGAAGATCTTCCAGCAGCTGGGCTTGAAATTGACCATCTCGGTGGCCTGATTCATCTTGCCATTTGCCGCATATAAAAACCGCCCCGGCGGCTGCTTTGTGCAGTGCCGGGGCGGTTCGTTCATTTTTGGTGTTCAGATGCAGGAAGTACTTACTTCTTGATCTTGATCAGCTGTGCGTTCAGGCTCTCGATAAAGCCATCAGGCATGTTGATCATCTTAGCCATAGTCTCAGGGGTCATGCGCTTCATCATATCCCACATGCCAACGCCGGGCTTGATGTCAAAGTTGGTGGCCAGCTTGACAGCCCTGGTGGCGAGAGCCAGAGCCTCTTCGTTCTTGGAGAGATCCTCCATGCTGTCCTTGATGCTGTAATAGCCCTCGGGGAACTCCATCGGAGCCTTCAGATCCAGCTGCCGACCTGCTTGAACCAGTTGGCAACGCCCTCCTGACGCTCGTTGAACTCAGGCAGGGTGTAGTAATCAGGCTCCTTCTCGACCTTTTCCAGCGTGATGGAATCCTTCACGTCACCGGCAACGGCCAGGATGGTGTTGAAGCCCTCTTCCAGAGCAACATTGAACTTGAACACGCGGTGTGCAGTCTGCTGGCCGACTTCCTTGCCGTTGACGTACAGCACAACGGTGTCCTGGTTGGAGTAGACCTTGATCTCGGTGGTCTCGCCTGCGCGCTGTGCATGGCGGCGGCCGGCGATGTGGACCATGGGCAGCTTGGACCAGTATGCCTGGTAGACAAAGTAGCTGTCCTTCTTGGTCTTGCGGTCAATGGTCATCAGGCCCTTGTTGTTGCGGCCTGCAACGCCGCCCTCGTGGCGGCAGCACAGCCAAAGTCGAACATGTTCCAGCAGTGGGTAGCCCACACCCAGGGACGATCCTCGAACACCTGAGCCAGATGCTCGTGGTACAGTGCCTGATACTCCTCGGTGTAGTCCTTGCACTGGGGATCGTTGCTGTGCCAGTTGATGATGCCCTCGGTGCCGTACTCGGAGATGCCGATGCAGATGTCGGGGTGCTCGGCGTGGAACTTGTCCAGCAGGGGCCGTTCTGCTCCATCTTGCCGCCGTACCAGCCGAAGTAGTGGTTGTAGCTCTCTACATCGGTAATGTGATGCATGGGGCCGTCAACAGGGGTGTTGGAGACGTGGGCAATGGTGGTGAGACGGGTGGGATCCAGCTCACGCACCAGCTTCTGCAGGTCGTGGTGGTTGTCCACCAGCTCCTGGCAGATGCCGCCGATCAGGATCTCGTTGGACAGGCCCCAGAACATGATGGAGGGGTGGTTGTAGTTCTGGATGATCAGTTCGGTCATCTGGTGACGGCAGTTCTGGTGAGCGGAGGGATCCTTCTTAAAGACGCTGATGAAGGGGATCTCAGCCCAGACGGCGAAGCCCAGCTCGTCACATGCGTCGTAGAAGTCCTGGCTGTGCTGATAGTGGGCCAGACGGATGGTGTTGGCACCCAGCTCCTTGATGAGCATGGCATCCTCGTAGTGATCCTCAGCGGTCAGGGCGTTGCCCTTGTACAGACGATCCTGATGGCGAGCCACGCCGCGCAGCGGGGTGGGCACGCCATTGATGGAGAAGCCGTCGTTCGGGGTCACAGTATAGCTGCGGACACCCACGTTGGCGTAGATCTCGTCAAAGGTCTCGTTGTTCTTCTGCAGGCGGGCGGTCACGGTGTACAGGTTGGGCTCGTCCATGCTCCACAGCTGGGCATCGGGAACGTACAGGGTGACCTTGGTGCTGTCGCAGGGGCGCACGCCGGAAGCAACTTCGTTGCCGTAGCAGTCCTCGATGCTGTACATCACGGTATAGGCCTCTTCGCCGTTGGTGACCCAGCTCTCGATCTCAAAGGTGGCACCGCCGTCCTCGGTGGGCTTGGGGGTGACCTTGATGCCGGGGCCGCCGAAGTAGTCCAGGTCAAAGTGGGTGCCAGGCACGCTGATCAGGTTCACGCCGCGGTACAGGCCGCCGTAGAAGGTGAAGTCGGCGGAAGCGGGGTACATGGAGGGGGTGTCCTCGTTGGAGACCTCGATGGTCAGCTCGTTGTCGCCCTCGTGGCACAGGTCGGTGACATCGGCACGGAAGATGGAGAAGCCGCCCTCGTGGGTGGTTGCCACCTGGCCGTTGACCTTCACGGTTGCGGCCAGAGCAGCTGCCAGCACCTCAACGTAGGTGCGGCCGCCAGCCAGAGGCTGCTTGGGCTGGGTAAAGGTGCGGGTGTAGACACCGGTGGTGCGCAGATAGCTGCCGTTGCCGTCCATGCCGTCCACAGCGTTCCAGGTGTGGGGCAGGGTGACCTGCTCGGTGGGACGCTCGCCCTTGGGGAAGGACAGGTCCAGTTTTCGTTCAAGGAAATGATCTCTCTCATCGATACTGCTCCTTCTGGTTTTCTTCTTTGTTTCGGCGGCCTGTATGGCAGAAGAAATGCCGGAAACAGGCCGGTTGTTAATTTCAGTATAGCACAACAGAGGGGGGCAGAGTTTGTACAATCTTTTGGCAAAATAGTAATATTTTGTGAAAATCCAGACGATGATTCCACGATTTTACAATCTGGCCCTTGGAAACGACAGCACAGCATGAAATAGATGCCCCGGAGCAGAGAAGAAAAGGAGGGTGCCCGTTCCCGCAGAGGGAGGCAGCGGCTTCCGCTCATCCCTGACCAGAGGGCCTCTTTGGCGCTGTGGGTCCCTCCGGCAGAAAGTGTTGACGGAACGGTGGCTTTTTGCTATAATTATATAGCTATGAATATGGAGATGTATCGAAGTGGTCGTAACGAGAACGACTCGAAATCCAAGTGGATGCTTCGCCGGATGTCTCCATATCACACGAGGAAACGTCAGAATTTGATGTTCTGGCAGGCTTTTTGACCTGTCTGAACGATGCGTTTTCTAACAATATTCTAGCATTAAATTTCTAAGATTCAAGAGGAAATCGACGATATACAAATTGCAATTTCTTCTCAGAATACAACGTGGAGTAGTACTCAAGTGGTCGAAGAGGCGTGACTCGAAATCTCGTAGGCCCTGCAAGGGGCGCCAGGGTTCAAATCCCTGCTACTCCGCCAGAGGCGTGGATTCATACGAATCTACGCCTTTTTATTTGCCCTTTTGCCGTTCGGAGAGCTGGAACGCCGGCGGAAATCGGTTCTCAAATGTCGGTTCTCTCCTGAATTCTCTCCAACGGTCAGATTGACCAGACCACGGTTGAATCTGGTTGAAATACTACCGATTGTTGAAGATTGGAATAGAAAGATTCACTTTTTCGTTTCTAACAGCTCTGCGATCACGCCAGCAGAACCCTCCTTGCTCTTGTAATCGAGATGTGCGTAGATGTCAGCGGTGGTCGAGAAGGTGCTGTGACCCAGCCACTCCTGAACCTGCTTCATCGACACGCCGTTCATGACCATCAGGCTGGCACAGCTGTGGCGCAGATCGTGGAACCGGATGTGCGGCAGACCATACTGCCGGAGCAGCCATTCAAAGTGTTCCGTCACAAAGTTGGGGCGGAGCAGCTTGCCTTCCTGATCGGTGCAGACAAAGTCCAGATAATCGGTGCGGTAGTTCTTGCCGAACAGCCTGCGGTAAAGCTGCTGCTTTTCCTTCTGCTTGAGCAGTTCGGCTTCCACAGCCGGGATCAGCGGCAGAGTGCGGCAGCTGGTCTTGTTCTTCATCACGTCGCTGACGACCGGAACATACTTGCCGTTCACCCGCTGTTCTGTGACTTTGTGGTTGATGGTCATGGACTTCCGCTCAAAGTCGATGGACGACCATTTCAGCCCCAGCACCTCACTGCGGCGCAGACCGTAGTAGGCCGTGATGAGAATGCACAGGTGAAGCGGGTCATCCTGCGAGACTTCCAGCAGCTGCTGGACCTCATCCTTGGTGTAGAAGTTGGGCCGGAAGCTGTTCTTCTTGGGCCGGTCTACTTTCAGCATCGGATTGACTTCCAGATAGTCCTTGCGCACGGCATCCTTGAACGCCTTGCCGAAGATGGCGTGGTAGTGGATAACGGTGTTGGTGGTGCAGCCATCCAGCAGGATCTTCTCCTGAAACTCGTCCAGTACCTGCGGCGTGACCTCGCAGAGCTTCAGGCTCAGCGGTTTGAAGTATTGCGTGATGCGACCCTGAATCATCTGGTTGTAGCTGATGAAGGTGGCGGTCTGGATGGAAGCCTTGTGAATCTGAATCCACTCGTTGAGATAATCCAGAAACAGCATCTCCGACTTGCTGGCCGTTCTGACCGGCGCAGGGATAGGCTTGGCTGTCCGGGTGTCTACTTTTTCGTAAGCACCGCCCCGGCCTGTGGGCAGTTCGCCCGTTTCGTCATACCGGAGCAGGACTTCGTGGAGCATGGCTTCGGCCTTGCGCTTGTTGCCGCGCACGGTCAGACCAGTGGAGATCCACTTGATCTTCCGCTTGCCGTTGGCATCGTAAAGGTTGAGTACGAAATAGAAACGTCCATTTTTCTCTTGGACAGACCCTGTTGTTTTCATCATAAACCTCCTTGTGGTTTAACAGGCGTGCTGTCCGTTGCTGCAATCACAGCATACCACATCCAGCGGCGGATTTCCAGCCGGGAAGGTGCTCTGCCCGGTGAGCAGGAACTCGATCACACTCAGCTTCGGGATACGATAGGTGCGGCCGATTTTAAGCGCAAATAGGCGGCGGGAACGGATCAGTTCCCCAACTGTATGGCGGTTCAGACCGAGCATCTCCGCAGCCTGCTGAAGGCTGACGGCATCGGGGTAACCGGGAAACATCTGGGAATAGGCATTGTTAAACTTCATAGGCACTCCTTCAGCATAAGTAGTATAAGGTCAAAAGTGTGTGCCACCTGCGGTTATATTCTTTGCAGCAAGGCTGCGGTCAGGCGGCAATGTAAAGAGAGCTGACAGTAGTTTCAACTCTCGCATCGCAGATAGACTTGCAGCCATCTGCGTCAATATGATATAGGTCTCCCATATTCGCCCTCGGCACCCTAGGAGTGGGGAATCGTCCGGCAGCGGATTCACACCGCACCATTGGCGTTTCAGCACCCCGTCTTCGTCATGACCGGGCTGCGAATTACAGAAGTACCTTTTGTGAAGTACCGGACGATTGAGCTGTTCTGTTTTCAAAGAACGGAGTTATATAGAAAATCCTCGGAATTTAAGGCTTCCGAAAAATTGTCCCTCTAATTGGTAGCCGACGAAAAAGGCCAAAATATAACCTGAAAAAGAAATTTGTTGAAAAGTTCTTGAAAAATATAGTTGATGCGGCCACTCGGTTAAAATAACGTCGGTCCATGGGGCGACCGATGGAGGGTAGAACTTTGCAACAATGGCAGTGCCTGAAGTTGAAAGTGGTCTTGAAAAAAGATGCCCTCAATAGGTAGCCGACGGGAAAGGCCATTCTGCACCCACAACTTATAACCTGTAACCAAGATGTAATCATTCAAATCGATATTCGCCAAAAAAGAAGGCTGGATTTCTCCAGCCTTCAAAAAGTATGTATCAATAATTTTTGCTCAGAATCTTCTCAAGCGTATCCGCAAACTTGGCATCCTGCTCCTTCGTCCGCTTTGGGCTCCCCTTGGGGTGCTTTCCGGCACGGAGGAGCTTTTTGCTTTCATACCGTCGCAGCATAAGAGCGTCTATGTTGTCGGCGGTGTATTCCAGACCATTCTGGTTCAGCACTCGTGCGCACTTGGCAAGGCACATGCTGGCCAGCCCGTAGTCCTGCGTCACAACCACATCTCCTGGTTTTACCCGGTTGACGAGAGCAAAATCCACGCTGTCAGAACCTTTATCGAATACCAACGTCTGCGCACTTTCCCGCTCGATTTGGTGAGCTGTGTCGCACAGGATGATAACCGGAACGCCGAACCGCTTTGCAATCTGCAACGTCAGATCGACGACCGGACAACCGTCTGCATCAATCAAAATGGTCATGTGTGTTCCTCCATCGTCCATCGAAAGGCTTTCGCGGTACGCAAATCAGCGTCCTTAAAGTGCCCGCCGCTGTTCCACTCAAGGTGCAGTCTGCGCCACGCTCTATAAGTCGGCTGTGCAGGGTGCGGATGTTATCACCCACCACAGCCATGACGGCGTTTTTCGTATGATCTTCCTTGTCGCCAAGGCTCAGATAAACGCGCTGTGCCTGCATCGGGTGCCGCTGTTCAAACTCCATCCAGCCCGGAAACCACACCGAGGGAGATGCGGCGGCGATACCGTAGAACAGATCAGTCTGGGTGGATGCCCACAGCGCAAACAGCCCGGCCAGCGAATAGCCACCCAGAATGATTTTGACATTTTCCGGGAGAGGATACTGCTGCTTCAGTGTGGGAATGACATGTTCCGTCAGAAAGCGCAGGGTGTCCGTAGCATTGCCACCGAAACCCTGCTTCCCCCAAACGGCAGGAGACTTCCACGGAGAAAGTGCATCGTTCCAGCTTTCCACCGGAATAGCCGCAAACAAAAAGTGGTGCGCACTCTGTGCAATAGCGGCAATCTCGCTTTCCATGCTTTGCAGCTCGTGCTCGCCGGTCATTTGGAGCAGCAGGTATTCCGCATGGGCTTCGCCGTAAATGCGGCAAGGTCTGTTCCCGATTTGCATTGTCTGTGCAGTCACTGCGACGTCCTCCCGAAAAAATTTGATAAGCCCAGTATAGCAACTGAAAAATCATTTTGCAATTCAAAAGGCGTTCATAGCCGTAGCAAGCAGTGTCTTCGTATATACAAAGACCATTTTTGCATTGCAAAATGCTTGTTGGGAAATCCCAAACCCTTGAACCGCATCCGACGGATGCAGGCTGCGCGTTTTTGCAAAACGCTTTTTTAGGACTCCGCAGGAGTGTGCAACCATCACGGAATCGTGATGATTACAGGGATTGGGATTGCATCCTAACAAGCGAATGAACACAGCAGAATTTTAATTCTGCGTGCGAATTTAGCCTTTGTGCGCACAAAGGCTCTGCTTGCCACGGTTATGGTTCTGCGAATGCGATTGAGAAACTTTTCATTCGCATTGCAAACCGGGTGGCACTTTTGTATAATTGGTTCAATGAACACACGCATAAAATCGGAGGGGCTGTCCGATTAAAAAAATCTAAAAATGCGCTATTGCAGGCCACTGGGAGGAATAGCATGAACAAGCAGCAACTCGCATCGAAAATCTGGGAATCTGCCAACAAGATGCGCTCTAAAATCGAAGCCAACGAGTACAAGGATTACATTCTGGGCTTCATGTTTTATAAATTTCTGTCGGACAAGGAAGTTAAATGGCTGAAAGAGAACGACTGGACAGACGAATATCTGCCGGATTTGACCGAAGACGATGCCGAAACGCTGGATACCGTTCGGAAGAATGTCGGCTATTTTATCGCCTATGAAAATCTGTTTTCCACATGGATCAGCAAAGGCAGCGACTTCAAGGCTGACGACGTAACGGTGGCATTGCAGGCATTCAGTCGATTGATCGACCCGCACCACAAAAAGGTGTTTGACGGTGTCTTTGCTACGCTGCAAACCGGCCTGTCCAAACTGGGTGAAAGCTCCGGTGCGCGGACAAAGGCCATTCGCGACCTGATCTATCTCATCAAAGATATTCCCATGGACGGCAAGCAGGATTATGATGTTCTCGGCTTTATCTACGAATATCTGATCAGCAACTTTGCAGCAAACGCAGGCAAGAAAGCCGGCGAGTTCTACACGCCGCACGAAGTTTCGCTGCTCATGTCTGAAATCGTGGCGTACCACCTGAAAGACCGGGAAGAGATCAAAATTTACGACCCCACCAGCGGTTCCGGCTCACTGCTGATCAACATTGGTCAGTGTGCCGCACGGTATATGGGCAATGGCAACAACATCAAATACTACGCACAGGAGTTGAAGGAAAACACCTACAACCTGACCCGCATGAACCTTGTCATGCGCGGCATTCTGCCCGACAACATTGTAACGCGCAACGGCGATACGCTGGAGGAAGATTGGCCGTACTTTGAAGAAAACGACCCGGTCAACACCTACGACCCGCTGTTTGTGGATGCGGTGGTATCAAATCCCCCATATTCGCAGGCGTGGAATCCGAACGACAAAGAGAACAACCCGCGCTTTTCGGATTACGGCCTTGCCCCCAAAGGCAAGGCAGACTACGCCTTTTTGCTGCACGACCTGTATCACATCCGCAATGACGGCATTGTGACCATCGTTCTGCCCCACGGTGTTCTATTCCGTGGCGGTGAAGAAGGTACAATTCGCAAAAATCTGATTGACCACAACAACATTGATGCAATCATCGGTCTGCCCGCCAATATTTTCTTCGGCACAGGCATTCCCACCATCATCATGGTGCTGCGGAAGAATAAAAAGGATTCGGACGTTCTGATTATTGATGCGTCTAAGGGCTTTGAGAAGGACGGCAAAAACAATAAGCTGCGTGCCTGCGACATCAAACGCATTGTGGATGCTTACAAGGAACGCCCGGAGAAAATCAAAAAGTTCGCACGCAGAGTATCCCGCGCAGAGATTATCCAGAATGATTACAACCTGAACATCCCCCGGTATGTGGATTCCTCGGAAAAGGCTGAGAGCTGGGATATCTACGCTTCCATGTTTGGCGGCATTCCCGAAGGTGAACTGCAAGACCTATCTGCATACTGGACTGCATTCCCGCACCTGAAAGCGGCTCTGTTCAGCCCGGACAACGAAGCGTATTGCCATCTGAATGTGCAAAACCTGAAAAACGCAGTTCTGAACCACCCGGATGTAGTGGCATTCAAGACCGCCTTCCAGAATGCTTTCGGTGACTTTGATGCCTACTTGAAGTCTGCACTCATCGACGGCATAACGCAGCTGAATGCTGCCGGCGAGGAAGAACGCCTGAGCCGGGAGATCTTTGCACGGCTGGCAGGAATTCCGCTGGTTGACCGCTATGCAGCATACCAGCTTTTGGACGATGACTGGAAGAAAATCGCCATTGACCTTGAAATCATCCAGACCGAGGGTTTTGCCGCAACCAAGCAGGTAGACCCCAACATGGTGCTGAAAAAGGATGCCGAAGTACAGGACGGCTGGGTGGGTCATGTGCTGCCCTTTGAGTTGGTGCAGAACGTTAAAATGCACGAGGAAGTAGCAGCGCTGCGGGCAAAGGAAACCAGACTCTCCGAAATCGCCGGAGAATATGAAAGCCATCTGGACGAACTGAGCGAGGAGGACAAGGAGCAGAACTTTGTGAATGACGCAAAGGACGCCTTTGTTGCCGCTGAGGTCAAAAAGGCCATCAAGGCGCGGGAAGTAGAGCCTGCCACTTTGAGCATCCTGAAAGATGTGGACGCGCTGTTTGCCGAGGAAAAGACCCTGAAAAAGAAGTCAAGGACGACAGTGCGGCACTCCATCAGCGCACCAAGAGCGTGATCGAGCACCTGACCGATGAAGAAGTGTGTGACCTGCTGCACCGCAAGTGATCTTGCCCCTGATGGAAAATCTGAACAGCCTGCCGGATGCCGTTCTGGACGATTTTGTGAAGCAGTTGGATGCCGTCTGCAAGAAATACGAAACCACCTTTGAGGACGTAGAGAGCCAGATTGCCGATACCGAGCACGAATTGCTGGGGCTGCTGGACGATTTGCAGGGAAATGAATTTGACATGAAGGGCATTGCAGAACTCAAAAAGTTGCTGGGAGGTGAATGATTATGCAGGATAACGAGAAGAAACCTGCCCTCCGGTTCAAGGGCTTCACTGACCCTTGGGAACAGCGTAAGGTAGGAGACCATCTTATTCCAAGTAAGCTTCCGGGACATACAGGAGTTGATGCTAGAAAACTAACAGTAAAACTCTGGGGAAAAGGCGTTGTCGAGAAAACAGATTCGTACGGTGGGAGTGAACACACACAATACTATGTTCGTCATGCAGGCCAGTTTATGTATGGCAAATTGGATTTTCTCCATGCAGCATTTGGAATTGTTCCAGCAGAACTGGACAATTACGAATCTACGCTTGATTCACCCGCATTCGATTTGAGCGAAATCAATGGAAAGTTCTTGGTTAGCAGAGTTTGTAAGGAGGACTTCTACCTCAAATACGGAACGATAGCAAACGGCAGTAGAAAAGCAAAACGTATTCATGAAGATACGTTTATGGATATGCCGATACTTGTACCTGAACTCGAGGAACAAGAAAGAGTGGCAGCTCTATTAGAAGCATTAGATACCCTTATCACCCTTCATCAGCGTAAGCTGGAAAAGCTTGTACAAATTAGAAAAGCCTTCGCAGAGAGGTGCTTTTTGCAAAGTCGAAAGGAGTTCGTTATGGCGTTTACAAAAGAAGCCGATTTTGAAGAGGCGGTGGTAAAGCTCCTGATAGAACGCGGCTGGAAAGATGGTGTGCTAAAGAACTACACAGAACAGCAGCTGATCCAGAACTGGGCGAACATCCTTTTTGAAAACAACCGTGGCATTGACCGACTGAACGATTATCCGCTGACGGATGGCGAGATGCAGCAGATCATGGAACAGGTCATGAACGCGAAAACGCCGATGAAGCTGAATAAATTTATCAACGGCAAAAGTGTGCTCATCAAGCGTGACAATCCTGACGATAAGCTGAATTTTGGCAAAGAAGTGTCCCTGAAAATCTATGACCGTCTGGAAATTGCAGCCGGACTTAGCCGCTACCAGATCGCAGAGCAGCCAAAGTTCCCCACCAAGTCCAAAATTTTGAATGACCGCCGCGGCGATTTGATGCTGCTCATCAATGGTATGCCGGTCATTCACATGGAACTGAAAAAGAGCGGTGTTTCCATCAAACGGGCTTGCAACCAGATTGAAAAATACGCGGCAGAGGGCATTTTTACGGGACTGTTCTCGCTGGTGCAGATTTTTGTGGCCATGAACCCGGAAGAAACGGTCTACTTTGCCAATCCTGGCCCGGAAGGACAATTCAACCCCAGCTACTATTTCCATTGGGCGGACTTCTACAACGAGCCGATGAACGACTGGAAAGACGTTACAACGGCACTTTTGTCTATCCCGATGGCGCATATGTTGGTGGGCTTTTATACCGTTGCCGATGGTTCCGATGGCATTTTGAAGGTGATGCGCAGCTATCAGTACTACGCTGCCAGCAAAATTTCGGATGCCGTTTCCAAGGCGAAATGGGAGAATGACCAGCAGCGCGGCGGCTACATCTGGCACACCACAGGTTCCGGCAAGACCATGACTTCTTTCAAGTCCGCTCAACTGATTGCATCTTCCAAGGATGCGGACAAAGTGATTTTTCTGATGGACCGAATCGAGTTGGGCACCCAGAGCCTGAAAGAATACCGCAACTTTGCAGGGGAAAACGAGGAGGTGCAGGCTACCGAGAACACGGATGTTCTTGTGGACAAGCTGAAAAGCACTTCGCCGTCCGATACGCTCATCGTGACTTCCATCCAGAAGATGAGCAACATCAAGGATGATGCACAAAACAAGCTGAACCCCAACGACATTGCGCTGATCAACGCAAAGCGGTTGGTTTTTATCGTGGACGAGTGCCACCGTTCCACCTTTGGCGATATGATGCAGACCATCAAGCATACATTCCCGAAAGCACTGTTCTTTGGTTTTACCGGTACGCCGATCCAAGGCGAAAACCAGAAGAAAATGAGCACCACCGCCACCGTTTTCGGCAACGAACTGCATCGGTACAGCATTGCAGACGGCATCCGGGATCACAACGTGCTGGGCTTTGACCCTTACAAGGTGCTGACCTTCAAGGACAGCGACTTGCGGAAAGCGGTCGCACTGGAAAAAGCAAAGGCATATTCTGTGACGAAGCTCTGGCCGACCCACAGAAGAGCAAGGTGTTTTATAAGTATCTGAATCTGCCGATGGCAGGCGGAAAAGATGCGCTCGGTGAGGAGATAAAGGGCATCGAGGATTATATTCCCAACACCCAGTATGAGGGCGAAGAACACCAGAAAGCGTGGTGGAGGACATTTGCGAGAACTGGCAGACCCAGAGCCGCAACAGCAAATTTCATGCCATTTTTGCAACCTCCAGCATCCCGGAAGCCATCCAATATTACAAGCGGTTCAGAGAAGCCGCACCATGGCTGAAAGTCACCGCACTATTTGACCCCAACATTGACAACAACGGCAAAGGCATCACCAAAGAAGAAGGGCTAAAAGAGATCGTAGAAGACTATAACGCCCGCTATGGACAGGACTTCAGCATTCCGACCTTTGCCAAGATGAAAAAGGACATTGCGGCACGGCTGGCGCACAAATTGCCCTACCAGCGCATCGAGCGCACCCCGGAAAAACAGCTTGATCTGCTAATCGTGGTGGATCAGATGCTGACAGGCTTTGACTCCAAGTGGATCAACACCCTGTATCTGGATAAAATGCTGCAATACGAAAATCTGATTCAGGCGTTCTCCCGCACCAACCGACTGTTTGGCGATGACAAACAGTTTGGCACCATCAAGTATTACCGCCGTCCGCACACGATGGAGAAAAACATCGCAGATGCGGTAAAAGAGTATTCCGGCGATAAACCGTTTGGCCTGTTTGTAGATAAACTGGACAAGAACGTGGAAAAACTGAATGCCCTCTATGCGGAGATCAAAGATCTGTTTGTGTCGGCGGGCATTGAAGAGTTTTCGCAGATCCCTGCGGATATGGCAGAGCGCAAAAAGTTTGCCGACCTGTTCCAGTCCTTCAACGAAAATCTGGAAGCAGCCAAGGTGCAGGGCTTCGAGTGGGATAAGCCCATTGTGATCATCAACGAGGATGCAGATGAGAAAACGGAACTTCATGCGGACTTTGACGAGAGAACGTTCAAAGTGCTGGCACTCCGCTATAAAGAGCTGTTCACGCCGAATCCGGATGGCAGTGAAAATGACCCGGACGATGACGTTCCCTATGCGGTGAACAGCTATCTGACCACCATTGATACTGCTGACATCGACACGGATTACATGAACTCCCGCTTTGAAAAGTACCTGAAAATTTTCTATCAGGAGGGTGCAGAAGCAGAAGCCATCCATCAGGCCGAAACGGAGCTGCACAAGACCTTTGCCACCCTCTCGCAGGAAGAACAGAAATATGCGAATATTTTCCTGCACGACATTCAAAGCGGCGCAGTGGTTCCGCAGCCGGGAAAGACCTTGCGGGAGTACATTGCCGAGTACATCGCCCAAAAGCAGAACGACCAGATCCACAAAGTAGCTGAAGTTTTCGGCTTGGACGAAAAGAAGCTGCGGGCATTCATGCGTGCAAACATCACCGAAGCCAACATCAACGAGTTCGGACGTTTTGATGACTTGAAAGCCACTGTGGACAAGGCAAAAGCAAAGGCATATTTTGAGGCAATTGAGGGGACAAAACTCATTCCTCCCAAAGTGCCTGTCAAGTATGATAAACTCTTGCGCGAGTTCATCGTAAGTGGCGGATTTGACCTAAAAATGCCGAAAGAATCATAAAATGGGTGCAAAATCACCCTGCTGACCAAGAGCTGAGGCGCGTCCTCGGCTCTTTTTTCGCGCCAAAATCCCAAAACACACCTACTTGGGAACAGCGTAAGTTTGAAGAAATAGCGGTACGTTCCTCTGTTATGAGTGATAAAAAAGGACTTCCGCGTGTTGAATACGAGGACATTATTTCAGGTGCTGGCCGACTTAATAAAGATATAAAATTAAAAGAAAGCGAAAAAGTGGGCATTGTATTTCATAAGGGAGATGTTCTTTACGGAAAACTTCGTCCGTATCTACAAAATTGGCTTTTAGCGTCATTTAATGGCCTTGCCGTAGGAGATTTTTGGGTTTTGCAACCTCAAAACACAGATAGCAGTTTTCTATACCGATTGGTACAGAGCCAGCAATTTGACGAGGTTGCTAATCAATCGACTGGAACAAAGATGCCAAGAGCGGATTGGAAACTTGTTTCAAAAACAAAATTTGCGATGCCGCATTCAGTAGATGAACAAGCTGCCATTGGCGCATACTTTGAGCATCTGGACACCCTTATCACCCTTCATCAGCGTGAGCATATAAAACCGATTTTGGAGGTAAAACGTGTTAAACGAAATGAATGAAAACAACCTGTTCTGCGATTATTATGAGCAGTGGGTTGCTGTATACAAAGAGGGTGCAGTTCGCCCGGTTACATTGGATAAGTACAAAATGACCCTTTCTTGGGTAAAAAAACTCGCTCCTACTTTGAAACTCTGTGAGGTTTCCAGAGTGACCTATCAGCAGCTTTTGAACGATTATGCCGTAGGCCACGAGCGTCAGACCACGATGGACTTCCACCATCAACTGAAAGGCGCCATCATGGATGCTGTGGATGATGGACTGATCGTGAAAGACCCAACCCGAAAAGCGATCATCAAAGGCAAGCCCCCGGTGCCTAAAAAGGTGAAATACCTGAACCAGTTTGAACTGCATCTTTTGTTGAGCGACTTGGATCTACAGGGAAAACTCAACTGGGACTGGATGATTTTGCTGATTGCCAAAACCGGCATCCGCTTTTCCGAAGCTTTGGCGATCACTCCTGCGGATTTTGACTTTTCGCACCAGATGCTTTCCATCAATAAAACATGGGATTATAAGGGGAACGGCGGATTTCTGCCGACAAAAAATAAATCGTCTGTCCGTAAAATTCAAATTGACTGGCAGACGGTGATTCAGTTCGCAGCACTGGTAAAAGACGTTCCTGAAGATAAGCCGATTTTCGTGTTCAAGGAACACGCCTACAATTCCACTGTTAACGATGTTCTGGAACGGCACTGCGACCGGGCCAAGATCCCGGTCATCTCGGTACATGGTCTGCGGCATACCCACGCTTCGGTGCTTTTGTTTGCAGGGGTATCCATTGCAAGCGTAGCAAGGAGGCTGGGGCATTCCAGCATGACAACCACGCAGAAAACCTACCTGCACATCATTCAGGAACTGGAAAATCAGGACATCGACCTTGTAATGCGGTCACTCTCTGGATTAAGCTGATAAAATAATCAACCATCGCTCGCGCTGGTGAAGGATGATAAGAGAAAAGCCAAACCTCAAGCTGTACAGGATGTACGGTGAGGTTTGCTTTTTGGTATCAGCTGCTCTTTTGATTTTCGTTCATAATTCTTCTGGCTCGTCCGCGCGTGGTGTCCTCAAAGGTTTCATCCTCGCTGAATCGTAGCCAATAGGGGTCTTCCATCAGGCAGGCGTTGGTGCGTTTGACGATTTCCCATGCATTGTAGTTCGGCAGACCCATCATTTTCAGAATTTCCTTGCAGTCCATCCGATTTTTCGGAAAGATTCGTTTCTTTGCCCAAACCACCACATCAACCAATGGAACTTCACGTTTGTCACCGATGAAAAGGTTCAGTGGGAGGCTGTACTGCGGCACGCCCTCATTTGCGCAAAGAGACTGCCCATCTTCGCTTAGGTGTGCAATTTCTTTTTCATCCATCATCAATTTCAGATAGGCCATTTTATCACCCCATGGCGGCTTTCAGGTAGTGCAGACGGTATTTCAGGTATTGACGGATCGCAGATGCTCTTTTTTCGCTCAACAATGCAAGAATAGGCGAGATGGACTGAATGATTTCACTATACAACTCGTCCAAGTCACGCGTTGGCAGCACAGGCTCATCGATCATCTTGATTTGCTGGGCATGGTGACTGCGGAACGGTTTGGCTTTGTCGAACTGATAACGGAGCTTCGTGTCAGTCAATTCTTCATCCGTTGCCCACGCAAGCAGACTACCGCCATTGTCGTAAATAGGCGGAGCATAATTTTTTCCATCCCGGACGATCACATCAAAATTGTTTTCGTGGCGGTCTTCGTTGCCGATAAAGGCGTCAAATGCCAGCATTTGATAAAGCCACTTCTTACCATATAGTTCTATCGCATACTGGAACAATGCTTCCGGTGAAGCGGCTCGACCGCTGGCAAGGAAATGGGCATCAGCCAAGTCTGCAAAATGATACAGCTGTTCATCGTCCGTTGTGAACTTGGGGCAGACGCTGACCACATCGCAGGAATAGGTCTGAATGTCGGGAAAGAGTTTGGCAGGCATCAACGTATATTCTACATGGGGCAAATTCAGCACCTGTGCAATCAGTGATGCCATCACCTCAGAATACGGCTCATGCCCAGCGGTTCCGGCCTCTGTGATGGAGTTGCCCTTGACCATAACAAGCTGATCATCTACATGATACCAGCCCTTTGAGAGCATTCCACGGCTCGTCCGTGTTTCACGCTTTTCAACCAACTGGATTTTTGCAGGAACTTCAATTGGGCTCATGGTATCACGCTCCTTTGCCCCATTATACCATGTTTGGATGGATAGACAAGGTAAACTATGGTCAATAGCAAAAATCAAAATATCAAATTGTTTTTTGAAATTTGAAGTAGAAAAGTCAAATCAAATATGAAATTTCGATAGAAACATTAAATTTTTCGCTCAATAAGTGAAATGAACGCTCAAAAAAATGAAATCCAAACCACAAAAGTGAAATTTGATGGTTGAATACTGAAAAAGTGTTAAAAAGATTTTAATATTCTAAATTCGACTTGAACTGTTTTTTGCATATCGTCCTTGCAGATAGCCTTTGGCAATATTCTCGCCTTTCCGCGGGAGAATTCCGTCAAAGCATAAACATCGGTCTGCATGGTTCTCTCGTTCTTCTCTGCAAACCAGATTTGATCCCGGCGCAGCAGCGTCAAATCGAGAAGCCCAGTATCGTGGGTGGTGAAGATAAGCTGTGCATGGTTTGTGTTGATGGTGCTATCCTGCACCATCTCGATCAGATGCCGGGTCAGAAGCGGGTGCATACTGGATTCGATTTCATCCACGACCAGCACGGCCCCGGATTCCAGAGCGGTCAGCCACATCCCGATGCGGGAGAAGAACCGCTGTGTGCCGACCGATTCCAGCCCCAGAGGAAGCCAGAATCCCTTGGGAGCACCGTCCCCGGAATCCAGCGTGTGCAGGGCAGAGATGATCGGTTCGTCCTTGGAGCCGGTAATGCGGATGTCCTTGATGCCAAGGTCTGCATACAGCATTTCATGCAGGATACGGCTCTTTTCAGAGCCGCCCTGCCGGATAGCAGACAAGGTGGCATCCAGCCGCATTTCGGTTCCCATGAAGCCAGTCAGCTTTTCAAAGAACACAGATAGGCCTTTTCGGTCTGGGGGCAGTTCCATTCGTTAGAGCTGGACAGGTAAAGTCGATTTTCTGCGGTGCGTCCGGCAAGGGTAGACTGCTCCTGAATATTCTCGCGGAACTGATAACCATTGCCTTCTCTGGAAAAAATCAGAGCCTCCCGACCATTGGGCCAGTGATAGAGATATTCGGTCAGGATTTTGGCTTTATCGAAAGAGAATCCGTAGGCATACTTAATGCCGTTGTAGAAGTAGATGACCTCAAAACTGGTGGGCTGCGGAGGCTGTTCTGTAAAGGCAAACGGTTCCTGCGGCAGAGCTTCGCCTTTGAGCAGCTTGGCATACCGTCCGCAGACCATCTCACGCATGAGCAGGAGTGCATGGAGGACGTTGCTCTTTCCGGCCGCATTTGCGCCGTACAGTGCAAGGACGGGCACGAGCTGCTTTTTGTCGTCCGGTGAAATCAGGCGGTCGGACAGACTTTTATCTGTGGAAGCCTTCATGCTGATGATGGCGATATCCCTGATAGAACGGTGGTTTGTAACGGAAAATTGAAGCAGCATCGCAAAACCTCCCAAGTGTTTTCTGGATTCAGTATACTCCATTCTTGGCAGGAAATCAAATTTTAACTTCAAAATTTGCAGAAAAATTTCAAAATTAAAACACAAAATCGAACTTAGAGGTTTTTGATGCTGAAACAGAAACATGAGGAACAGTTGAAATCACTCTGCGTACACGATCTCCCTCATCACCACTTCTTCCGCCTGCGCTTTCAGCCCGTTCATGTGCGCCACCCAGAGAAGCTGTGCGCGCTCTTTGTCCGGCGCAGGGAACTTGTCTGCCAAGACCGCAATCGTGCGCTCTGCCTGCTCTGAGGCGGCTCTCTGGACTTCCTGCAAATGCGGCCAGAGCGAACCGTTCAGAAGCATCCGGTTATACAGCACCGGCCGCTGGGTCTTGAGATAGGTCAGGCGCATCCGGGCGTACTTGCCCAGAGATTCGTGGTTGTCAGTCTGCGACAGGGTGAGCAGGGGCAGTTGATAGTCCCCGACCTGTGCATAGTGGATCTCGGTGCGGACAGTCGTTTCGTTTTTCATTGTAAATCTCCTTTTCGTTTGGTTTTCAACGTCTTTTGCGGCAATGGTGGAAAATAGCGGTCACCTCTTCCGGTTCTGCGCTGTCAGCCAGTTGCCCTGCGCCTGATAGTAGTGCTCCATCGTGGTGGGGGCGTTCAAGATGGTGGTGCGCAGATAGGCCATGATGTTCTTGATGGGCTGGGTGGTGTTGGACATCACATCGAAGATGTACTCAATGTGTTGGCTGGTCAGCTTGTCCAGCCGCAGCCGAATGGCCTTGGTGGTCTGCGGCTGTTTGCCGATGTACTGGGTCTGTCGTGGACAGCAGTACATCTCCACAATGTTGTCCAGCAACTCCTCCAGCTTGTCGGGGTCGTACCGCTGGGCAAGGGTTTCAATCTCTAGCCGTTCCCGGAACTCCTCCCGCACCTGTGCTTCCATCTGGTCAAAATCCGCAGATTCGTCCGTCTGCCTGATAGATTAGTACTTTGTCTTTTAGTATTTTGTTTATTAGTATTTTGTTGCGTTGCCTTTTCCAAATTGGGCTCAGCCAAATTTGGAAAATCCAAAAATGGTGAAGAACAAGGTTTCATGCGGCTTTTCGGACTTTTGGTTGCGGACGGGTCCGACGGCTCGCCTTCCTTGCCGGGAACGGCAGGAGTGTCCTCGACAGGCGATTCGTAGACTGATAATCGTAGTCGATGATCTGCCCTTTGGCATTGCGGACTTTCTGACGGTGGACGTAGCCGTGTTCTTCCAGTTCCAGAACAGCGGTGCGTACACTGTCCAGACCATCCTTGCAACCAACGGTCAGCCCTTTCAGGCTGTAATCCCAATCGTCCGGCAGGGAGAGCATATAGGACAGCAGGCCCTTTGCCTTCAGAGACAACTTCTTATCCTGAAGATGGTAGTTGCTCATGACGGTGTAGTTGACGTTTTTGTTGACGCGGAATGTGGACATGGCGGCTTCCCTTTCAGCCCGGTTTGCGGGCAAAAGAAAACGCAGCGTCCCCGGCTTTCGGGAAACGCTGCGTTCAGACAGAGAAGCCTGCTGTGAGCTGGCACAGCAACGGCAGCACTGGTATATTCTAACGAACATCTAACGGAACTGCACCTGAAATGCAGCCCCTGACGCTTTGTGTGAAAGGAGCTTTTCTAACGGCGCTTCGCAAAAAGTGGTCGATTTTGCCTGTAAATTACGTTGATGTGCCACTTTTGCGAGGCGCAGAAAATGCCGACGACTGCCCATGACAGCCGAACGAAACCAGCTTCCTCCAACCGATTCAAAGACTCGAAATCGTTTTGTCCTTAATCGGGCACGTGGGTTCGAATCCCACCATCTCCGCCAGAGGCGCAGATTCAAACGAATCTGCGACTTTTTTATTTTGCGCTTTTACTGCTTGGAACGCAAAAGCATCGGCAAAAACCGGGCCGCAGATGTCCGTTCTCTCCTAAATTCTCTCCAACAGGAACTTTAACCGGTCACCTGTTGAATCTGTTAAAAATACTACTGTTTGTTGAGACTGCTGTATCTTTGCATCCACTTGAATATGTAACTTCTGCCGCGGACACCATCAGTGTACCCAACGGCGGGAGAGAATGCAAGGATGTCACGCCCGAACCATGCTGCCGGGTGCGAATCCGATAAGATAAGTTAAAAGGTGTGCCTTGGGGATGCGGAAATAGGAGAACAACTCGCCCGACTGCCCATAGAAATAGTCTAGCGTCATTTGGCGTGGCCTCGGATTTTCAACTGTGAGTGCTTGTTCATGTGGAAAACTATCACTCCTTTCCTGTCAGGTGTAAATATTGGCTCCAATGAAAAGGGTACTAAGCAAACAGGACTGCCTCACAAGATGTTGTGGAGCAGTCCTATTTACAAATTATTACATGAGAAAAATCACATCAAAAGAAGATGAGAATCTTCCTGTGCAAGCTGCTGCAAGTCCTCAGAATAACCACTGATACAGAATAGAGCAAAGTATTCGTCTCGATTCGCATTCCCCCACGGAACGACAGCAGCTTTTTCTTTCAGTTGGTGCAGTTCCGACAGCTGCATCGGAACATTTTGATGAAATTTGCACTCTCCAAAGATGATTTTGCTTCGGTCTGTGGTATCAATGGCGACAATATCGATTTCTGTATCTTTTCCACCCCACCAACGGCCAACACGGTCAAAGAGAAAGGGCAGTTTTCCTTGCGCGTTCAGCTCCCACATCTTTTGTCTGCAAATATCCTCGTAGACGTAGCCAACATGATTGGGGATAAACCCGGTTTTCAGCTTTGTCATTGCGATTTCCGGGTGGTCGCTTTCAATGAAAGAGCGCATGGGGTAAACAAATCGGAACCAGAACGCAAGAAAATTATCTTTAATGCGGTATTGCCCCTTTTTGCTGGTTTCAATATTTTTTTCGGTGGGAGGCACTTCTCGCTCCAGAATATCCAGATCGCACAATGTTTTTAAGGGCTTTGACAAACTGGTGGCTGGAAGCGACAGCGCAGAAGCAATATCAGATATCCTCATGTTTCCAGATGCAATCGCACGGATGATGGAAAAGTAACTTCCGACATCCTGAACCTCCTGCCGCAGTAAAAATTCAGGTTCTTCATACAAAAAGCTCTGAGGAGTCATTACATTTTGCAGAATGGCGGTATCAATATCGGCACATGGATGAAATAATTCGATATACTTCGGAACACCGCCTGTGACAGCATAATATAAAATGCGGGTCTGTTCATCAAGATCAGGGAAGAATCGGTCGTAATAAGCGTATGGAATCTGCTTCAGCCGAATCTGTCCCGTTCTGCGTCCATACAAAGGGCTGGAGTAAGAAAGAGTCTGCTCCATCATCATGTGAACCAGAGAGCCGCAAAGAATCACTTCTACATTTTTGTTTTTCAGAATAGTATCCCAGATTTTTTGAAAAACAGAAGGAAATGCTTTGTCTGCCTTGCCCAGATACTGAAACTCATCCAACACAATGACCAGTTTTTTATTTTCCTGAGCAGAGAGAAGAACGGAAAAAATCATCTCCCAGCTTGCATCGGTTGCACTTTTCAATAAATCGTTCTGGAGAAAATCAGCAGCCATCAACCGGAAGGCGTTTCGGTTTGCCTGAATGCTTTCCTCCGTTGCCAGATAATAAAGAGACGGCTTCTCTTTGCAGAATTCTGACAAAAGCGTGGTTTTTCCTACACGGCGACGACCATAGAGAACGAACAAAGAAGATTCCGGCTTTTCATAAGCGGTCTGTAATACGGACATTTCCTGTACACGGTCAACAAAAAACATAGCGGCTCACCTCACAACTGATTTGATGACAGGTTCAGCTTCATTGTACGCCTCAAAGATTATTCTGTCAAGAATAATTACTTAAAGAATAATCTTTGCATCTAAGCAAACAGGACTGTCTCACAAAATGTTGTGGAGCAGTCCTGTCTGTTTAGTATGTAATGGTCATTGCACCCTCGTGGCATTCCTGCGCATAGGTGTGGATGAGAACAGGGCGGCGATTTTCGATGTGCAGCACAAATCCATCAGCCTCCCAAAAGTGCCCATCCAACAGAACTTCGCCCTGAAATGTAATCCGGCGGAGCTTCTGTGCGGCGTCGGTCACCTCAACGGTGCAAAAGCGCTGCAAGTAGCTGCAAATAGCGGCGGCGTGGGAGACGACAAGGGCGTTCTGCCCCTCCGGGAGCGAATCCAGCAGTTCGTGGATGCAGTCTGCCATCCGGGCGCTGACCTCACGGAAGGACTCGCCGTCCGGATTTTTGAAGTCCGGGTCTTCGTATTGGCGTTTCCAGAACGAAGCGTCCTGCCCGGTCGTGTCGCCGGTACGCGCTCGGCAAGGCGGGTGTCCTGCCGGACGGGAAGCCCCAGCAGCTGTGCGGTCTGGAGCGCACGCAGCGAAGGGGACGACCAGACGAGCGAGACTGTGCGGAAAGCGTCATTTTGAAAGACTGCGGCGGCCCGCTGAAGACCTTCGGCAGAAAGGCCGGGGTCGGGGCTGGAACCGCCGCGCTCTGGGATGGAATGGCGCAGGAGAAGAAGGGTTGTCATGAAAGCCTCCGATTAAAAAAGTGACTTCAGTATAGCAGATTCGGGAAAGCAGATGCAAGAAAACGAGCCGAAAGAACGACGGGGCCGATTCACTCCCCCTCAAAACGCAACCAAATTGCAAAAAATATTACAATTTTCTCATGAAAAAAGAAGACTGGATTTCTCCAGACTTCCAATAGTATGTATCAATGGTTGCAGTTCAAGATCTTATCAAGCGTATCCGCAAACCTGACATCCTGCTCCTTCGTCCGCTTTGGGCTCCCCTTGGGGTGCTTTCCGGCACGGAGGAGTTTTTTGTTTTCATACCTCCGCAGCATGAGAGCTTCCATGTTGTCGGCGGTGTACTCCAGCCCGTTCTGGTTCAGCACTCGTGCGCACTTGGCAAGACACATACTCGCCAGCCCGTAGTCCTGCGTCACAACCACATCTCCCGGTTTTACCCGGTTGACGAGAGCAAAATCCACGCTGTCCGCTCCTTTGTCGAACACCAGCGTCTGCGCACCTTCCCGTTCGATTTGGTGAGCTGTGTCGCACAGGATGATGACAGGAACGCAAAATCGTTTTGCAATCTGCAATGTCAAATCGACGACCGGACAGCCGTCTGCATCAATCAAAATCGTCATGCTTGTTCCTCTATCACCCAGCGAAATGCTTTCGCCGTACGCAAATCAGCGTCCTTAAAGTGTCCACCGCTGTTCCATTCAAGGGTGCAGTCTGCGCCACGCTCTGTAAGCCGACTGTGCAGCGTACGGATATTATCCCCTACCGCAGCCATGATGGTATTTTTTGTGTGTTCCTCCTTGTCGCCAAGGCTCAGATAAATGTGCTGTGCCTGTATCGGGTGCTGCTGTTCAAACTCCATCCAGCCCGGAAACCACACAGAGGGAGAAGCGGCGGCGATACCATAGAACAAATCGGTCTGGGTGGAAGCCACAAAGCGAACAGCCCGGCCAGCGAGTAGCCGCCCAGAATGATTTTGACGTTTTCCGGGAGAGGAAACTGCTGCTCCAGTGTGGGAATGACCTGCTCCGTCAGAAAGCGCAGGGTGTCCCCAGCTTTGCCGCCGAAGCCTTGCTTTCCCCACACGGCAGGGGCTTTCCACGGAGAAAGCGCATCGTTCCAGCTTTCCACCGGGAGAGCTGCAAACAGAAAATTCTGACTGCTTTGAGCAATGGCCGCCACTTCATAATCCATACTTTGCAGCTCATGCTCACCTGTCATTTGGAGCAGCAAGTATTCTGCATTAGCCCCGCCGTAAATGCGGCAAGGTGTGTTCCCGATTTGCATTGTCTGTGCTGTCACTGCGGCATCCTCCTGAAAAAATTTGATAAGCCCAGTATAGCAACTAAAAAAATCGTTTTGCAATTCAAACGGTTTTCAGAGCAGGCGCAAGCGGCACAGAGGTACATTCCCCTTCTGCTCTCTGGCAAATTACAGCGCGGATGTGATATAATGGAGAAAAACCACCGGAGAACGGCACAAAAGAAGGAGGCTGGCATGATGGGGCAGAGGCAGCGAGAACAGGTTTAAAGAGGCTGTGCGGTGGGCACCGTGTGCTGCTGGCATGGCTGTGCCGGGTGCTCCCGCTGGAGGGGATGCCCTCCGGCCTGCAGGAAGCCTGCGGCATCCTCCGGCTGTGCAACCGGCAGATGTTCCGGGTCTACCGTGCCCTCTCCGGCCGGGATCTGCAATCGCTGAAGGAGCTGCACCAGCAGGTGTGGGCTCCCGCCCCCGAGGCTCCGGTGCTGCCCGTGGTGCAGGATGCAAGACCTGACCCCGCCCCCGCCCCG
>ENA-OQIO01000120-OQIO01000120.1-human-gut-metagenome-genome-assembly--contig:-NODE-120-length-37229-cov-2.259824_pt1 | contig 37229 bp, 32 predicted proteins | sample MGYA00242573_ERZ504737 | MGnify/ENA primary metagenome ERZ504737 (study PRJEB26092, sample SAMD00036203) | human gut metagenome | host: Homo sapiens | study: EMG produced TPA metagenomics assembly of...
TTTCTTTCCTTTCGGTTCACCTCAAATGGCTCAGGCTTTTCACTTTCTTTTGTCTTCGGCAATTCTTTCTTTCTTCGGTGTCTCTCTTAATACATCCTGCACCAGATCTTTCTGAAGTAATGCCGCTCTGACTGCATCTACTACAAGCTCGTAGACTTCTCTTCCATTTCGGAAACGGATCTCCATCTTTGTCGGATGAACATTCACATCCAGCAGTTCCTGATCGATCTTGAAATCAAGGCACACAAATGGATATCTGTGTTTCATCGTAAAGGTGCGGTATCCTTCTTCGATTGCCTTGTAAATGATCGAGCTTTTGATATATCTTCCATTAATAAAGTAACTCTCATAGTTTCTGTTTCCTCTGGAAACATACGGTTTTGCGACAAATCCCGTGACTTTCACATCTTCATTTTGTGCTTCTAGCGGGATCAATGCTCCTGCCACATCTCGCCCATAAATATGATAGATGATGTCCTTTACCTTACCATTTCCAGAAGTATAAATCTTATTTTTATTGTTATGGATAAATTTAAATGAGATTTCCGGATGACTTAGGGCAATGTGTACCATCATCTGTTCTACATACCCTGCTTCGGTTGTCGCACTCTTTAAGAATTTTCTTCTTGCTGGCGTATTATAAAACAGATTCTTTACCAGAAATGTTGTTCCATCGGGTGCTCCGATATCGTCAAAAGCTTCTTCCTCGCCTCCATAGATCTTATAGGATACTCCACTGAAGCTTTCTGCAGTCTTCGTTACCAGCTCAACCTGTGCAACTGCGCTGATACTTGATAATGCCTCTCCTCGAAATCCAAGCGAAGATACACTTAACAGATCTTCAACCGAACGGATCTTGCTTGTCGCATGACGTAAAAATGCAGTCTTTACCTGATCTTTTGGAATTCCGATCCCATTGTCAGTTACCCTGATCAATGTCATTCCGCCGTCTTTGATCTCCACAGTCACTGCATTCGCTTTTGCATCCACTGCATTTTCCACAAGCTCTTTGACAACAGAAGCTGGCCGTTCAATAACTTCTCCTGCTGCAATATTATCGATCGTCTTTTGATCTAGTAATTGTATCTTCGCCATAAAATTACTCCTCGTTCTTTAACTTCTCCTGTAACACATATAAATAATTCAATGCTTCCAACGGTGTCATGTCAGAAAGGTCTTTTTCTCTTAGTTCTGCCATAAATGGATGTTCCATCGTTGGTTCATCGCTTTCTCTGAAGAAACTTAACTGTTGTGCCTCTCCATATGGCATGATATCCTTCGCTCCTGACGTCAGATCATGTTCTTCTAATTCTCTTGCGATCTCTTTTGCTCGATTGATTACGGCATCTGGGACTCCGGCAAGTTTTGCAACCTGTACTCCATAACTCTTATCTGCACCACCTTTTACGATCTTGCGCAGGAACACAATGTCATCTCCCTGTTCTTTGACAGCAATGCAGTAGTTATGTACACTGTCGATCTTACCTTCTAACTCTGTCAGTTCATGATAATGTGTCGCAAACAGAGTTTTTGCACCGAGGAGCTTGGAATTGCTGATATATTCCACAACTGCCCATGCAATAGACAACCCATCAAATGTACTCGTTCCACGTCCGATCTCGTCTAAGATCAACAAACTGTTTTTCGTTGCATTTCTTAAAATATTGGCAACTTCACTCATCTCAACCATAAATGTACTCTGTCCAGAAGCAAGATCATCTGATGCTCCAACCCTTGTAAAGATACGATCTACGATACCGATATTTGCTTTCGCCGCTGGTACAAAGGAACCAATCTGCGCCATTAATACGATCAGAGCAACCTGTCTCATATAAGTTGATTTACCTGCCATGTTTGGTCCCGTGATGATTGCTACACGATTCTTCTTGTTATCAAGATATGTATCATTAGAAATAAACATATCATTTGGGATCACCTGCTCCACAACCGGATGTCTTCCATCCTTGATATCAATCGTCCCTCTGACATTTAACTTCGGACGTACAAAATGATTGCGTTCTGCGACATATGCAAGGGAGGCAAGTGCATCGATCTGTGCGATCACATTCGCTGTTCTTGAGATTCGTTCCATCTCTCCTGCTAATGTTTCACGGATCATAACATAAGTTTCATATTCTAACGCATACAGACGGTCTTCAGAACCCAGAATCGTATCCGCCAACTGATTTAATTCTTCGGTTGTGTAACGCTCGGAATTGGCCAATGTCTGCTTACGGATATAATGATCAGGTACAAGATCTTTGTAGGAATTTGTCACATCTAAATAGTAACCAAATACTTTATTGAACTTGATCTTTAAGTTCTTGATCCCTGTTTTTTCACGTTCCCGTTCCTCAAGTTCCATCAACCATTGCTTTCCTTCTGTTTTAGCACGTTTTAATTTGTCTATATCTTCCTTGAATCCTTCTTTGATGATTCCACCTTCTTTGATCGCAAGCGGTGGTTCTTCAATGATGGAATCTTCCAAAAGGCTGTGGATATCTTCCAATGGATCTAAATCTTCTCTTAATCCAGACAATAATGGATCTTTGCATTCTTCAAGAACTGTTTTGATCGCAGGCAGCAATTCCAACGATGTTTTAAATGCGATCATATCTCTTGGATTCGCTGTCTTATAACTTACTTTTGTCATTAAGCGTTCCAGATCATAGATTGGATTTAAGTATTCTCTTAATTCTTCTCTTACGATTGTCTGATCCGTAAGTGTTGTGATCGCATCGTATCTCTCTTCGATCTTTTTCTTGTCCCACCAATGGCTGCTCAACCATGTTTCTTAGCATTCTGGCACCCATGGCTGTTTTTGTCTTATCTAATACCCATAAGAGTGAACCTTTTTTTTGTTTATCACGTAATGTCTCACAAAGTTCCAAATTTCTACGGCTGGAGCTGTCAATGATCATAAATTCACTTGTCTCATAAGCTTCAATATGCATCAGATGATCCAGAGAACTCTTCTGTGTCTCATGAAGATATCCAAGCAATGCACCAGTTGCGATCACTCCCATTGGATGATCCACAAGTCCAAGGCCTTCTAAATTCCCTACTTTGAACTGACGCTTGATCCTTTCCTCTGCCTGTTCTTCATCAAAATGGTATGGCTCAATGCTTGAGATCACGATCGACATCTTGTCTTTTAAGTAATCAAAATCCATGCCGCTGATCAAAAATGCATCATTACAAATGATCTCTGCCGGCTCGAACTTGAAGATCTCATCTCTGACTTTCGCTAAACTATCCATTGCTGTTGTTCTAAAATCGCCCGTTGTAACATCAACAAATGAAATTCCGTAACTTCCATCATTTGCAAAAATACACATCAGATAGTTATTCTTCTCATCATCAAGACTCTGCTGGGAAATATTCGTTCCTGGCGTTACAATACGCACGATCTCTCGTTTTACGATTCCCTTTGCCTGACTTGGATCTTCAACCTGCTCACAGATCCCGACTTTATATCCTTTTTCTACTAATTTATTCAAATAGGAATCCACAGCATGATAAGGAACGCCACACATTGGTGCGCGCTCCTCAAGTCCACAGTTCTTCCCGGTTAATGTGATCTCTAATTCTTTGGATGCTGTCAGTGCATCATCAAAGAACATCTCATAGAAATCTCCGAGACGATAAAATAAGATACAATCCTTATTCTCTTCTTTGATCTGCATATACTGCTGCATCATTGGTGTCAGTTTTCCTTTTTTAGCCATGGATCTGCTCTCCCATATAATAGAAACCTTTTTCCTCAACTAATTTAACATCTGCCATTGTACCAATCTGTTCTTTACATCCTTTAAAATGAACTAACAGGTTATTTTCCAATCTTCCTGTTAACATTCCTTCTTCATGCGTATTCTCTTCTTCGATCAGAACTCTCTCGATATCTCCGACTTTCTTCTTGCAATTCTTTGCAGATGTCTCTTTTAATAAGGCAAGAAGTCTGTCAAAACGATCTTTGATCACATCTTTGTCCACCTGATCTTCCATGCTTGCTGCTGGTGTTCCGGAACGTTTCGAATATACATATGTGTATGCACTGTCAAATCCAACTTCTCTTACAACATCTAATGTCTCCTTGAAATCTTCTTCTGTTTCTCCAGGGAATCCTACGATAATATCTGTTGTAAAAGACACTCCCGGGATTCTCTCCTGAATCTTCTTAGCAAGTGCCACATACTGTTCTTTTGTATAATGACGATTCATCAATTTTAACAGGCGGCTGCTTCCTGACTGCATTGGAAGATGCATATGTTTACATACTTTCTTGCTTGTTGCCATCACTTCGATCAGATCATCCGATAAATCCTTTGGATGTGGTGTCATAAAACGGATTCTTTCTAGTCCTTCGACTTTCTCTACTTCTCTTAATAATTCAGCAAATGACATTGGTTCTTCTAATGTCTTTCCATAAGAATTTACATTCTGTCCAAGAAGCATCACTTCTTTGACACCTTCTGATACGACCTGCTTTACTTCTTTGATGATATCTTCTGGCTTACGGCTTCTTTCTCTTCCTCTTACATATGGCACGATACAGTAACTGCAGAAGTTATTGCATCCATACATAATATTAACTCCACATTTGAATGAGAATTTACGGTCACTTGGAAGATCTTCCACGATCTGGTCTGTATCTTTCCAAATATCAACGATCATTCCCTTGGAGTCTACTCTTGCTTTTAATAATTCTGCTAATTTAAAGATATTGTGCGTTCCAAAGATGATATCTACAAATTTGTAGCTTGAACGAATCTTCTCAATCACATGCTCTTCCTGCATCATACATCCACATAACCCGATCATCATCTGTGGATTTCTCTCTTTCATCTTCTTAACCTGCCCCAAATGTCCATATAACTTTGTATTGGCATTCTCACGAACTGTACATGTATTAAAGATCAAGAAGTCTGCTTCTTCTGTTTCAACTTCTTCATATCCGATCGTTTCTAAGATCCCTAATAACTTTTCAGAATCCTTCTCATTCATCTGACAGCCAAATGTGGTTACATGGCATGTGAGCTTTCTTCCCAATTCTTCAGACTTTTTCTGAACCCATTTTTTCATTTCTTCCATATATTCATACTGTCTTGACGACTCGTTCTTTAACTGTTCCATTCTATTATTTCTCCTACTTTATATAATTCATCTCTATTTTTACAGTATCTTTGATTATAACATGAATGTTCTGCTTAGACAATTTTAATTTTGTGGCAACTACTCTTCAACCAAATTTTTCGATATTTTTCTTGTCACATTGCTTCGTTTAAAGTAAAATATAAGTAATATTTATGTTAAGTTATTGTTAAGAAGGAGAACTGTCGTATGAACTATACTATCATACTTGCTCTGATGGGAGGCCTTGGCCTCTTTCTTTATGGGATGAAACTGATGAGCGATGGACTTGAGAAAGCTGCCGGTGCGAAGCTTCGCCGGATTCTTGAAATATTTACTACAAACCGTTTAACGGGTATGTTAGTCGGAATCTTTTTTACCGCTGTTATTCAGTCCTCTAGTGCTGCTACTGTTATGGTAGTCAGCTTTGTAAATGCAGGGCTTATGAACCTGTCTCAGGCTGCTGGAGTTATCCTTGGTGCTAACATTGGTACTACTGTTACTTCCCAGCTTGTTTCTTTTAACCTTTCTGAGATTGCCCCTGTCTTTTTAATGGCGGGTGTTATTATGGTATTATTTATGAATAATCCTACCGTCCAGAAAGTGGGAGAAGTTATTCTTGGATTTGGTGTTTTATTTATGGGATTAACTTCCATGTCAAGTGCTATTGTCTGTGTTAAGGGATTCACCTTTGATCACATCTTACCTTCAGACACTGGATAACCATTTCCTTGGTGTTTTATTTGGATTTATCATGACTGCGATCTTACAGAGTTCTTCTGTTACTGTAAGTATCGTTCTTTTGATGGCATCTCAGGGATTATTACATCTTCCAATCTGCTTCTTTATTATTCTTGGATGTAATATGGGATCTTGTGTGTCCGCATTGCTTGCCAGCTTAAGTGGTAACAAAGGTGCAAAACGTGCTGCGATGATCCATTTCTTATTTAATGTATTTGGAAGTATCATCATCTTTACAGGACTTAGCTTTGCACTTACTCCTATCACAAACTTTTTCTTAAGTATTTCCGGTGGAAATCTTGGACGAAGTGTTGCAAATGCTCATACAACATTTAAGATCATTGAAGTATTATTTATGTTCCCATGTACACCTTTAGTTGTTGCATTAACAGAGAAGATCATCCGTGGAAAAGATGAAAAAGTTCACCATAATGAACTGCAGTATATTACAGAGATTTCCTTAAAATCTCCTGCAACAATGATCCCTCAGGCGAAGAATGAGTTAAGACGTATGGCTAATATGGCACAGGAGAATTTAGACCATGCCATCCACGGATTTCTAAATCAATCCGATGAATTTGTTGATAAAATCTATCATCGCGAGGAAGATATCAATAATGTCAGTCATGCGATCACTGATTATCTGGTAAAGTCCAACCAGCTATCACTGCCTTTAGCCGATCAGAAGATCTTGGGTTCCATGTTTTATGTTGTTAATGATATCGAACGTATCGGTGATCACGCAGAAAATTTTGCTGATTTTACAAAAACAGAGATCAAACATAACACTGGACTTACTGGAGATGCAAAAGAAGAAATCAAAAAGATGTACACTGCTGTTTCCAAACTGTTAAAACTTTCCCTGGAGTGTTTCATGGAACAAGATGGTGTCAACAAACCTGAAGAAAAGCTTGCTGAGATTGCAATTCTGGAAGCTTCGATTGACAAAATGGAACGCAGATATCAAAAACACCATATCAAACGTCTTGCCAAAGGCGAATGTGAGCCAAGAGCTGGTTTATTGTTCTCCGATATGCTTTCTGAATTAGAGCGTATTGCTGATCATAGTGTGAATATTGCTTATTCCATGAGTGATGAAGATGAAGATGAAATACTTGCTGCTGAGAATGAAGCCCTCACTGCTAAAAATTAAATTTGAGTTGAACCTAGAATATAAGAAAAGGATCTGCAAACCCTTTTGATACTTTATGTATCTTTGATCTGCAGATCCTTTTTCTTTTTTGCTTTTATAACTCTATCACTTTATAATCTATAGGTGCTACATTTGCCTTGATCACAGCGTTGCTCAAGTTCTTTAACAGCGCCTGTAATGCATTCTCATTTACACCTTCTTTGACCTTGTTGAGATCTAGATTGATCTCTTCTTTTTTCATCGTCGGATTGACGAGAAGTAATATTGCTTTGTTCTCACTTGCTTCTCCAAAGACATCTTTTTTCTCACTGATAAATCTTAAGATCGCAAGGACATTTTCAGTCGGTGCCATGTATAATGCATATCCTGTCTGTAAGACTTTTTCCCGGTTTCTAAGGCTAGTCAGTCTCAAAACTTCCTGATAGGTTTCTTTGTCATTTTCAAAAAATGCTCCTCGGTTAAATGGGTCCATCAGTCCATGCATTCCATATTCGTCTCCATAATAAATGCATGGCATTCCTGGGACAAAGAACTGAACTGCCATTGCAAGTCTTGTGAGTGCTTTTCCTTTCTGATCCATCTTTGATGTTATAACATATTCTGCCTGCTGCTCTCTCGATGGCAGATTCTCATTCATTCCGGTTGCAAATGTTGTCCGAATTCTTGGAATATCATGAGAAGATAACAGGTTCATCAGTGCATAATACAATGGTTTTGGATAATTACACTGCTGGGATATCAAGAATGTCTTCATATCTTTGGCACTTTGATTACCGAGTAAATAATCTGTAACGTTGACTTTCAGCGGATAATTCATTGCGCTGTCTAAGCCTTTACCCAAAGCATATTTACGTTTCGTTCCGTAACTTTCTTTGGTTGTGACATCTTCCCATACCTCACCGATCAGTGTATAATTCTTGAATTTCTTCTTTAATTCACTTCGCAATTTAAAGATAAATTCATCTGGAAGTTCGTCTGCAACATCCAGACGGAATCCTGATGCTCCAAGTTTTAACCAATGCTTGATCACCGAATCTTCTCCTGTGATAATGTAATCAACAAACTTTTCATTTAATTCATTGACTTCCGGCAGTGTTTCAAACCCCCACCAGCTCTTATAAGTTCCATCTTCGTTAAAGTCATACCAATCATAGTACTTTGACTCTTCCCCTTGATATGCCCCTGGTTCTTCGTAATTTCCCTTTTTGTTAAAATAGACACTAATCATCCCCAGTGTGGGAATATACCCCATCCAAGATCACATGAATCCTGCGTTCTTTTGCAAGCTGGCATAGCCGCTTAAAATCTTCGTTATTTCCAAGGAATGGATCGACTTTCTTATAATCTGATGTATTATAGCGGTGGTTTGATGCTGCTTCTCCAATCGGATTCAGATAAATACAACTGATCCCCAATCGTTTCAGATCATCAAGTTTGGATATGATTCCCTCAATATCTCCACCAAAATAATCACATGGATCATAAAATTCTTTTCCTGGAAGTGGTCCAAATACTGGCTGTTCTTCCCAGTCATCATGCAGATAGACCGTTCTTCCCATACTTTCATGATATGCTTTCCCACGTTTCATATTTTCTTTGTTTCCCTGACAGAAACGATCTGGGAAAATCTGATACATGATTCCTTTTGACATCCACCTTGGGGTATCGAAATCTTCTTCATATACGGTAATCTGAAAACTATCCGGGTTGTCATCAACGATCATTCCTTCTCCTTGTGTCTTCCCATGTCTGGCTCCATAAAAATAACATTTCCCATGTTCCCAGATTCTGAAATAATACCAGACAACACCTGCTTCACTGGTCATCTTTATGTGTTCTTCCATGCAGTCTTTTTTTCGTTTCATCTCATACTCCCGGTGAAAACTTTCAGAATACATGATGATCTCTGCCTTATTGACTTCCTGCCCTACATCATACAGGCGGATCATCATCTCGCTTCCACATGTGACTGCACCTACGGGAGTTCTGTATTTTTCTACTGACGCGTTATGAATCATAATTTAATCTCATCTTTTTTGTAACTCTTATTTTACTGGTTTCAGATTCCAGATTTTTTCATTATATTGTTCAATCGTTCGGTCTGATGAAAAATATCCGGATTTTGCTGTATTAACAACTGCTTTTTTGATCCATTCATCCTTATGATCGACATACAAACGATATACTTTTTCATATGTTTCGATATAAGACGGAAAATCTGCAAGTATGTAATATGGATCTGCCTCTCCATATTCCCCAAATAAAAGATTCTGGTAAATCTCTGAATATTTTCTGTTTCCGTATCGTAACAGATTTCCTTCGATCAGACAATTACATACATCACGGATTCCTGGATGATTCTCGAAAATAATCCCTGGATTGTATGTATGGTACATTTTTTTATTGTAATTACCCTCAGCACTGTCTCCGAAAATAAAGATATTCTCCTGACCTACACGCTCTGCGATCTCTATATTGGCTCCATCCATAGTGCCGATCGTCAATGCACCATTCATCATAAATTTCATATTTCCTGTTCCAGATGCTTCCATTCCTGCGGTAGAAATCTGCTCACTGATATCTGCTGCCGGAATCAGCATCTCCGCAACTGATACACAATAATTTTCTACGAAAACCACCTGAATCTTTCCGTCCATATCCAGATCTTTATTCACCATTCCTGAATGGAATGGATCAGCCTTATGATCTCTTTTGCCCTGGCATATCCCGGTGCTGCTTTCGCTGCAAAAATAAATGTGATCGGTGTTGTAATACATGTTGGATCTTTTTTGATCTTCTGATATATATAAATGATATGCAGACATTTTAACAGCTGTCGTTTATACTCATGCAAACGTTTGCAATGAACATCAAAAATAGATTCTGGGTTCACTTCGATCCCTTGCTTTTCTTTGATATACTTTGCAAAACGGATCTTATTATTTCGTTTGACCTTCTCATATTTTTTACAAAATTCTTTGTCATCTTTATATGGAAGGATCTGTTCAAACAGACGGTAATCCTTTAAAATATCCCCTTTCACATACTCTCTTACCAGATGATATAGCCCCTGATTGGCCAGTGCTAACCAGCGTCTGTGTGTGATCCCATTTGTGATCGCAAGATATTTTTGTGGAAAGATCTGATAAGATCCTTTAAAAATCCTCGTTTTTAAAATATCAGCGTGAAGATTTGAAACACCATTGATCCTGCGGCAAAGAGCTACGCATAGGTTTGCCATGCGGATCTCATTGTTTCCGATCACTGCCATCTGTGCGATCTTTTCTTCTTCCTTGCTGTAATATACGGAAAGTTTCTGACAGTATTTCTCATTGATCGCACAAATGATCTGATAGATTCTTGGAAGCAGTAAACGAAACATATTCTCATCCCAACATTCCATTGCTTCTGACATAATTGTATGATTCGTATAATGAAATATCTTCTTGACTATACCGTAGGCCTCATCCCATCCAAAATATTCTTCATCCATTAGAATCCTCATAAGTTCTGGCATCGCCAATGCCGGATGTGTCTCATTGATCTGAATGACAACATGTTCTGGCAAGGAGTTCAGATCATCAAATACTACTTTATGCCTCTTGATCATCGACTGCATTGTTGCAGATGCCAGAAAATAAAACTGTTTTAAACGCAACATTTTACCCTGCATATGATCATCTGACGGATATAAGACTTTCGAGATCGCTTCTGCAAATGTCTGGTCTGCCATCGCTTTATCATAGATTCCTTCATTAAACGAATGAAAATCGAACCGCCGCTTGCTTCTGGCACTCCACAGACGAAGAGTTGCTGGTGTCTTAGTCTTGTATCCAATGATCGGTACATCATATGGGACTGCAATGACGGTATTATAATCTTTATGTTCAATCTTTAATCCATTCTCTGTCCAGTTTTCCCGAATCGTTCCATTAAAATGTACTTCCACACTTAATTCCGGGCGCTCGATCTCCCAGACATTTCCATCTCTTAACCAGTCATCTTCCATCTCAATCTGCGTTCCATCTACAATTTTCTGACGAAACATTCCATATTCATATCGGATCCCACATCCGAGTACTGGAAGTTCCATCGTAGAAAGTGAATCCAAAAAACATGCTGCCAGTCGTCCTAGTCCTCCATTTCCAAGTCCTGCATCATTTTCTTCATCCGTAATCTTATCAAAATCAAGTCCCATCTCCCAGAATGCTTCCCGATATGCCTCATATAATCCTTGACTGATCAGATTATTAGAAAATGCCCTTCCCATCAAAAATTCGGCTGACATATAGTAAAGTTTCTTAACTCCCTGCTCTTGTACCTTTTTCTGCTGTCTGCCCAGGATATCATGATATCATCCTGATACACTCCGCTGCTGCCTTATAGATCTCATCATTTGTTGCCTCACTGATCGTTCTTCCAAGTGCATGAATTAATTTATTCTCGATCCGTTGTCCGATCTTATTGCTGTCCATATAGTCCATTGTGATCTAAGCCTCCTTTCTAGTCTTTATCTTTGACCTGTAAATTTATCTCATTTTTTGTCTTTATGAAGAATGGGCATCTTAAAATAAGATGCCCATTCTTCTTTTGAATTTATAATACACTATTATACATATCAAGATAAATCTTTGCAGATTTTGCAAAACTGTTATCGGATTCCATCGCTCTTTGGATCAATCCATGTTTTCTCTTTGGACTCTGCAATGTCTGTAATGCATAACGGATTGCTCCCAGCATCTCATGTGCATTGTAGTTTGCAAATGAGAATCCATTTCCTGTGTCCTCGTATTCATTGTAACTTTGTACTGTATCACGAAGTCCACCTGTCTCACGTACGATTGGAAGTGTTCCATAACGAAGTGCGATCATCTGAGAGATTCCACATGGTTCAAATTTGGATGGCATTAAGAAGAGATCACTTCCTGCATAAATCTGGTGTGCAACTGCATTATCATATGCGATATATGAGCATACTCTTCCTTTGTATTTTTCTTCCATGTAACGGAAAAATTCCTCATATTCATAATCACCCGTTCCGAGAATGACAAATGCGACATTCTCTGTACACATGATCTCATCCAACATGTATTTCACAAGATCCAGACCTTTCTGCTCTGTTAATCTTGTAACCATACCGATGATCGGAACTCCTGGTGTGATCGATAATCCAAGAGCCTTGATCAGTTCCTGTTTATCTTTCTTCTTTCCAGAAAGATCATCTTTGTTAAAATGATATGGAATCAATGGATCTGTCTCTGGATTAAATTCTTCCTGATTCATTCCATTTAAGATTCCCCATGTATCTCCTGCTCTCGCATTTAAGATACCTTCCTGACGGTATGCAAATGCTGGATCACGAATCTCCTGTGCATAAGTTGGACTTACTGTGCTTAAACGATCTGCAAACACAAGTGCTGCTTTCATGAAACTTGCACATTCATAGTTATGCATAAATTCTGGTGTGTCATACTTTGGATCGATTCCTAACCAATGTTCAAACTGATCGAAACCAAATTCTCCTTGATACATCATATTATGGATCGTAAAGATCGTCTTTGCATGTCCAATATCCCAATGTCCGTACTGTGTGCGGAGTAAGATAGGGATCAGACCTGTCTGCCAGTCATTGCAATGGATGACGTCTGGAATAAATCCAATACGGCTTGCTGCTTCGATCACGGCACGGCAGAAGAAAGCATACTGCTCTCCTTCTGCAAGTCCACCACGATATACCGCATCACCAAAAAATCCTTCATTATCGATCAGATAATATGTAACTTCATTATAAACCAGTTCTTCTACACCTACATATGTTTCCCCACCACTAAAATTGATGTTGAAATCTGCCAGATGTCTTGTCTGTGCGCCATATTTCCCTTTCATCTGACTATGAAACGGCATGATCACACGGGCATCCGCACCGATCTGATTCAATTCCTTTGGAAGGGTTCCCATAACATCTGCTAGCCCTCCAAGCTTCACAAATGGTGCACACTCTGCCCCTGCAAGCAGCACTTTCAGTGAATTGTTATTACTCATTAACACTTGCTCCTTTCGGAATAAATACTGGATGGTTTGATGATCCTGATAAGTGTGCATTTGAATAAACTTTTACGTGTCGGTCTAAAATTGTATGGTTGATCTCTGCCTGTGGTGCGATAAATCCTTCTGCCATAACAACAGAATTCTTGATCACAGCTCCCTCTGCAATCTGTGATCCACGGAAGATGACAGAGTTTTCAACTTCACCATCAATCTCACATCCACTACTGATCAGGCTGTTGCTGACTTTCGCATTTGGTCCGTATTTTGCTGGTGCTCCATCGGCAGATTTTGTGTAAATTCTTCTATTACCCAAGAATAATTCTTTGTAAACATCTGGTTTTAACATATCCATATTTACATTGTAATATGCTTCTAAAGATGTAATACATCCTACATATCCTTTATATTCATATCCCTGAATTACAAGACGATCGAAGTTTGGAACGATAACATCAAAGAAAAAGTGTTTCTTATTATGTGCGATCGCTGTCTCAATAAAATCGATCAATAATGTTGTCTTCATGATATAAGCATCCATGCTCTTCTTATTTGAACGATGTTTTCCTTCAGAATAGCACATATCAAGAACTTTATCGTCTTCATCTGTTTTTAAATAAACTCCATCATAATCGCAGTTCGTTGAATCATCACTATTATCAAAATACATCAGTGTGATATCTGCTCCAGATTTGATATGTTTATCTAACATATCCTGAAAATCTGCATTACAGATCACATAAGAACGTCCTAATAATACATATTTTTCTTTTGCTTTCTTTAAAAATCCAAGTGTTCCACGAAGTCCATCCATAACACTTGCGTATTCTCCGGATGGAGATGCATCATTAATATATGGTGGGAAGATATATAATCCTCCACGTTTTTTGTTTAATCCCCAGTATTTTCCTGAATTCACATGGCTCAACAGTGAATCGTAATTTCTTCTTGTTAATAATCCTACATTCTTAATCCCTGCATTTACCATGTTACTTAACATAAAGTCAACTGTACGATAACGTCCACCAACCGGAAGTGCTGATAAACTTCTGGAGCGTACAAGGTCTTTTAATTTTCTATTTTCTTCTCCTGCATTGATAATACCTAACATCTGTTTATCCATATCTTCAATCCTCCTAGTGTAAGATGGTATCTGGGTAGATCATTGCTCCGTCTTCAACAGTCGCATTCTCTAATGCAACACAATGATATCCGATTACAGTTACATTATTTCCTTCTCCAACCTTGCATCCCTGCTCGATGACTACTTCTTCATCGATCAGTGCTTTGTCGATCTGACAGTCTGTTCTTACAACAGTATCTTTCATGATCACACTGTTCTTAACTACACTGCCTTTTCCGATCTTAACACCAGAATGGATGACACAGTTCTCTACTTCACCTTCAATAACACATCCATCGGCAAGAATAGAATTCTTAACAGATGCACCTGGTGCTATATAATGAGGAGGTAATGAGAAGTTTCTTGTGTAGATTCTCATCTTATCATCATTTAAGTCAATCTGAGGATTTTCATCCAGAAGTTCCATATTAGCTTCCCATAAACTGTCGATCGTTCCTACGTCTCTCCAGTATCCATCAAATGAGTATGCATACATCTTTCTTCCATCTTCTAACATTCTTGGAATAATGTTCTTACCAAAATCGTGTTCTGACTCTGGATCATTTCCATCATCGATCAGATACTGACGGATCAGTTTCCATTTAAAGATATAGATACCCATAGAAGCTTTTGTACTCTTTGGTTCTGCTGGTTTTTCTTCGAATTCATAAATACGTTCATCTTCATCTGTATTCATGATTCCAAAACGTTTTGCTTCTTCATAAGTTACATTCAGAACTGAGATCGTACAATCTGCACCTTTCTCTTTATGATACTGAAGCATCTTGTCATAATCCATGGTACAGATCTGGTCACCAGATAATACAATGATATGATCTGGATCAAAATTATCAATGAAATTGATGTTCTGATAAATCGCATCTGCCGTTCCACGGTACCAGTTACCTGTTTCTCCCTTCATATATGGAGGTAAAACATAAGCACCTCCGTTTAAGCTGTCAAGATCCCAGAATCCTCCAGTACCAATATATGCATTTAACTCCAGTGGTTCATACTGTGTTAAAACTCCGACTGTGTCAATTCCTGAGTTTGTACAGTTTGACAGTGGGAAGTCAATGATCTTATATTTTCCACCATAGGATACGGCTGGTTTTGCTTTCTTCTGAGTTAATGCGAACAATCTGCTTCCTTGTCCCCCTGCAAGCAGCATCGCAACGATTTCTTTTTTGTTAATCATAGCTCTTTGTCCTCCTTTATTTTACACCTTGATCATTATTCTTTTTTGTTCTTCTTGTCTTGCTTGTTCTTTTTTTTGGGCTGTTCCTCTTCTTTCTCTGTTGTTTGCTTTGTTACCTTTATATCTTCTTTTTTTGGAGTGTCTTTCTTAGTCTCCGGTGCCTCTTCTTTTGTTACTTTCTTTGTAACTTCCGGCTTTTTCTCTACTGTTTTCTTCACAGCTTCTGTTTTCTTCTCCTGTGCTGCCTTCTTTGCTGGCTCTGCTTTCTTTGCAGTGGCTTTCTTTGCCGGCTCTGCCTTCTTTGCTGCACTCTTTCGTGGTTTTGTCTCCACTTCCTCGATCTTATAGTAAACAACACTTAGTGGTTTTAAGGAAATTTCTGCTGCCTGTTGGTAAACAGCTTTCTTTCCTTCAGATGGTACTTTCACCCTCTTCGTTGAAACTTTAGATTCGGAAACATCTCCATCTCCACCAAAATCAAGCTCACTGCTGTCTAAGATCTTCGTAAGTTTTGATTTCTTTGGTAATGGAACCTTGTATTTATCCCATTCCATCGGTGTAAAATTGCAGACACAAAGAATCTGTTGTTGTTTTCTTCCTCTGCCCTTCTTATTCTTTCGTATAAATGCTACAACACTGTGGTCTGCATCACGTTGCAAGCACCATTCAAATCCTGCTGGATCCTGATCTAATTCATATAATGCCGGTTCAGATTTGTAAATCTCATTTAGTTTAGCTACATATTTGTGGAAAGAATCATGCATCTCATACTGATCGATCAAGAACCAGTCAAGCTGTTCTTTGTCTCTCCATTCTACAAATTGGGCGAATTCTCCACCCATAAATAATAATTTCTTTCCTGGATGTGCCATGGTAAATCCATATAATGTTCGCAGTGAAGCAAACTTCTCATCATATGCACCATACATCTTATTGATCATAGAACCTTTGCCATGAACAACCTCATCATGTGAATATGGAAGAATGTAATTCTCACTGTAAGCATAGTCCATAGAGAAAATGATCGCTCCATGATTATCCTTACGATACAATGGATCAAGTTCCATATAGTAAAGAGTATCATGCATATATCCCATATTCCACTTGTAAACAAATCCAAGTCCTTCCGGATCATCAACATCACTCGTTACCTTTGGATATGCTGTTGATTCTTCTGCGATCGTCAAGAATCCCTCATGTGTTGTACGAAGTGCTTCGTTTAGATTACGAAGGAAATCAACTGCTTCATAGTTGATATTGGTTCCATCTTCATTCGGCACATATTCTCCTTCCTGTTTTCCAAAGTCAAGATATAGCATTGCAGATACAGCATCAATACGAATTCCATCGATATGATAAACATCTGCAAAAAACATCGCACTTGAGATCAGAAAGCTCTGCACTTCTGGTTTCCCATAGTTAAATAATAAGGTTCCCCAATCAGGCTGGCTTCCCTTTCTTGGATCTTCGTGATCATAAATATGTGTTCCATCAAACATTGCCAGTCCATGCTCGTCTCTTGGAAAATGTGCTGGAACCCAATCAAGGATGACACTGATCCCTGCTTTATGTAACTCATTGATCATATAATTGAAATCTTCTGGTGTTCCATATCTTGATGTTACGCCGTAATATCCTGTTACCTGATATCCCCAAGAAAGATCATATGGATATTCTGTGATCGGCATCAGTTCAACATGTGTATATCCCATCTCTCCAAGATAAGGGATCAGCATGTCCGCGATCTCACGATAATTATAAAATTCTCTCTCTTCTTCCTGCGGCATTCTCCATGTTCCAAGATGTAGCTCATAGATAGACATTGGCTGATCTAATGCCTGGCGTTTCTTTCTCTGATTGATAAAACGTTTATCAGACCATTTAAAATCATCGAAATCCCAGACTTTCGAAGCTGTATCTGGTCTGCATTCTGCATAAAATGCAAATGGATCACTCTTATATCTGCAGATTCCATCATAGCCTTCTACATGATATTTATACAGATCACCTTTCTTCAGTCCTTCAATCTCGATCGTATAGATCCCGTCTTTGTCACCTTTCATCGGATGCGCAAGAGGATTCCAGAAATTGAAATCACCTACGACACTGACTGACTTTGCATTTGGAGCCCAAACAGTAAATCTGTGAGTCTTTGTCTTCTTCTGATAATGGCATCCAAATGTCAGGTATGCCTGCCTTGCCTTTCCCGTCTGAAACAAATACAAATCCTCACGATTGATAGTTTCATTCATAGTATAACTCCTCCTTAAAACTTCAAAACAAAGAATTCTTGTGATCGAATCCCACACTTACAGAAAATCTTATCTTATAAGACTTCTTTGTGAAACTAAAAAGTCTAATAAAATAAAAAAGCGTAAACAACCACGAACAATCTTCTTGCAAATGGCTTATTTACGCTTTCATAGTCATATCTTTAATTTCTATAGGTATAATAAAAATGTGACACGTTGTCATCTTACAAGATATTTTCATATTCAAAGAACAATGTACTGTAAATATCTTTCGTTTCTAGTCCACTTTCTGGTTGTTTATCTGCTGTTCAAAAAGTGTTTGTTTCACTAACTTTATTATACCAAATCTTTTCATATATTTCAACAAATTGTACAATATTTAATGCACTATTTATATCCATATTGTGAAATTCATCCAAGCAATTTAATATACAGATGTAGAATTTCTCATTTTAGGATCATATCCTGCTTTTTTCAAGGATTTAATGATCTTATTTTTATGTTCTGTACCGAATGCTTCCATTGTGATCGTAAGTTCTACCGCACTATTTCTGTTGATACTTACGAACTGGTTATGCTCTAGTTTGATAATATTTCCCTGTGCATCTGCGATCACATCAGAAACTTTATTTAACTCTCCTGGTTTGTCTGGAAGGAATACAGATACCGTAAAGATTCGATCTCTCATGATCAATCCATGCTGTACTAAAGATGCGATCGTAATGACATCCATATTTCCACCACTGATGATAGAAACTACTTTCTTATTCTTAACATCCAGATGTTTTAATGCTGCAATTGTTAGTAATCCAGAGTTTTCTGCTAACATCTTGTGATTTTCTAACAAGTCTAAGAAACATGGGATCAGTTCTTCATCTTCTACTGTGATGATATCATCAAGGTTTTCCTGAATATATGGAAAAATGATCTTTCCTGGTGTCTGTACTGCTGTACCATCTGCGATCGTGCTGACATGATCACATGACACTACTTTTCCTGCTTCTAATGAAGCTTTCATACATGCTGCTCCTGCTGGTTCTACACCGATCACTTTAATCTTTGGATTTAACAGTTTGGCAAGTGTTGAAACACCTGTTGCAAGTCCGCCTCCACCGATTGGTACAAGGATGTAATCTACGGTTGGAAGTTCTTTAAAGATATCCATTGCGATCGTTCCCTGCCCTGTTGCAACCGTTGGGTCATCAAATGGATGAACAAATGTATATCCATGTTCTGCTGCAAGGTCTAATGCGTGTGCACATGCTTCATCATAAACATCTCCATGAAGGATCACTTCTGCTCCAAGATCTTTTGTTCTGTTAACCTTTAACAGTGGAGTGGTTGTTGGCATAACGATCGTTGCTTTGACTCCCTGTCTTGCTGCTGCCAATGCAACACCCTGTGCATGGTTTCCAGCAGATGCTGTGATCAATCCTTTTGCTTTTTCTTCTTCAGATAATGTACTGATCTTGTAATATGCACCACGGATCTTGTAAGCTCCAGTCAACTGCATGTTCTCAGGTTTTAGATAAACATCGTTTCCTGTCTGATCTGAAAAATAATCACTTTTGATCAGCTTGGTAGGAAGGACAACCTCCTGCACTTTATTATATGCAGCTTCAAAATCTTTTAGTTCTAACATTTTAATTTTCTTCTCCTTTTTCGAATAATGCATTGACAAACATATCTGGATCAAATCTCTGAAGATCATCAACCTGTTCCCCAATACCAATGTATTTTACTGGAATTCCAAGTTCTGACTGGATTGCGATCGCGATTCCGCCTTTTGCTGTTCCATCTAATTTCGTCAAAATAATTCCTGAAATGTCTGTTGCTTCTTTAAACTGTTTTGCCTGTGCCATGGCATTTTGTCCAGTTGTTCCATCTAAGACGATCAGTGTCTCTAAATAAGCTTCACTGTATTCTTTTTGGATGATACGATTAATCTTGCTTAACTCATTCATCAGATTCTTCTTATTATGAAGTCGTCCTGCTGTATCACATAACAACACATCGACATCTCTTGCTTTGCTGCTGCTACCGCATCATATACAACAGCCGCAGGATCTGCACCCTCTGCTTGACTAATGATATCAACCCCAGCACGATTTGACCATTCTTTGAGCTGTTCGATCGCTCCAGCACGGAATGTATCCGCAGCTGCCAGTAATACTTTTTTTTCCTTGTCCTTTTAGTGATGCTGCAAGTTTTCCAACAGATGTTGTTTTTCCTACACCATTTACTCCAATGACAAGAACGACACTCTTTTTATCAATAAAATCATAAGCACTATCTTCCAGTCTCATCTGATCCTTAATAGAATCAATCAAAAGCTGTCGGCATTCTTCCGGCTCTTTGATCTTATTTTCTTTTACTTTTTTCTTCAGATCTTCAATGATATTCATTGTTGTATCAATTCCCATATCACTCATGATCAAAATCTCTTCCAGCTCTTCATAAAAATCCTCATCTATTCCAGAAAATCCGCTGAAAATAGAGTCAAAACTTGAGGCAATATTATCTCTTGTTTTACTTAATCCCTGTGCAAGTCTTTTAAAAAATCCTTTTTTCTCTGACATAGCCATTCTCCTTTATTCATCTAAATCATTTCTCGAATCAAATTTACAGAAACCTGAGTTGAAATACCTTTTTCCTGCATCGTGATCCCATATAAAACATCTGCTGCCATCATCGTTCCTCTTCGATGTGTGATCACGATAAACTGTGTATCCTTTGTAAGTTTATGCAGATACTTTGCAAATCTTGTGACATTTGAATCATCCAGTGCCGCTTCAATCTCATCCAGGAGACAAAACGGAGATGGTTTTAAATTCTGGATCGCAAATAATAATGAAATCGCTGTTAAAGCTTTCTCTCCACCTGATAACTGCATCATATTCTGAAGTTTCTTTCCTGGAGGCTGTGCAATGATCCTGATTCCAGATTCTAATACATCATCATCTGTAAGTTCCAATCTTGCTTCTCCACCACCAAATAATTCCACGAATACTTCCTGAAATACTCGTTTGATGTCTTTAAACTTTGCATTAAACTGACGGCGCATCGCATCTTCCAGTTCTTCCATCAAACCTGTCAGATGTGCTTCTGCTGTCACGATATCTTCATGCTGTTTCTGCATAAATTCGTAACGTTCGGAAACTTCTTTATAATCTTCGACTGCATTGATATTAACTGGTCCAAGGTTCTTGATCTTATTTTTTAACTCAGAGATCGTTTCCTTAACTTTTGTAAGGCTCTGCGTCTCATCCAGATCGATCCTCTGTTTTGCCTGATGATATGTGATCTCGTAATTCTCCCACATATAATCCAAAAGCTCTTTTTTCTTTCCTTTGCGATTCTCTCTCTGACTCTCCAGACGATACATTTCTTTGTCATATCCACTGATACGTTCAAGCATCTCTTCGCGTTCTTTAAGGATATCCTTATAAAGGACTTCTTTCTCCTTCACTTCTTCCTGCATCTTCTGATGCCTGTTCTGATCTTCTATGATCTTTCGTTCCATGCTTCGCATGATTCTTTTAAATGTCCAATCTGCTGTTTTAATGCTTTTACATTCTCATTGATACTTCCAGTATCTTTCTGATTTTCTTGAACCTCTTCTGATAGATGTTCGATCTCAGATCTTACTCGCTCCTGATTATTCTCCTGAAATTCTAACTTCTGTGATTCTTTGCTTAACTGCATATGAACCTTGGAAACTTCCATTGCATGCTGTTCGGCATGTTTTCTAAGATGTTCAAGAATCTCACTGATCTCCTTGATCCTTTCTTCATCCTGCTCATTTGCACTTTCAAGATCTACCTGTTCATCTTGCAGTCTGTCAGCATCATCTTCCGCATTCCTTAATTCTTCTTCCAGTTGTTGTCTCTGTATACTTAACTGTTCGTGCCTATTATCAAGCTCTTCTTTTCTTCGCTTGATCGCAGATTGTGACATCTGCTGTGTATTTAATTCCAAAGAGATTTCTTGCATCTCTTTCTCTAAGTCTATCATATTTTGCTGATATTCTTTGAGTTTTTTTTCATTTTCATGATATTTTTCTTCATCTTCTGTGATTGCTTTCGTCCATCGATCCAGCTTCTTCTTTAATTCTTCAACTTCTCTGGATCTTCCAAGCAGATTGCTCTTATTCTTAAAAGCACCTCCAGACATTGCACCGCCTCGGTTTAAAGAATCCCCATCAAGCGTTACGATCCTTACACTGTGATGATATTTATTTGCAATTTTAATTCCTGCATCCATATCTTTTACAACAAGAATCTGTCCAAGCAGTGATGCAAATAAATCCTTATATACTTCATCATAGATCACAAGTTGATTGGCTGCCCCGATCACCCCTGGTTCTAAAAGAATTTCTTTCCTTGCAAATTCTTTTCCCTTCACTGCATCCAGCGGCAAAAACGTAACTCTTCCATAACGATTCTTCTTCAGATATTCGATCATCTTCTTCGCTGTTTTCTGCGTATCCGTTACAATGTTCTGAATACTTCCACCCAGAGCTGTCTCGATCGCTGTTTCGTATTTTTCTTCCACTTTAATGATATCCGCAACAGCTCCAATGATCCCAGATGTCACGGCCTGTTGTTCCATCACTTTCTTGATCCCGAATCCATATCCATCATAACGTTCTGCCATATTCCGCATTGTTTCATAGTTGGAACGCACTCTATGATATTTCTCTCTTTTCTGATCCATCTGTTCCTGAATCTGACGGCGTTCCGCTATCAATGTTTCTTCGATTCTCTTGGCATTATGACATTCGATCTCAGATCGTTTTTTCTTCTCATTGATCTCTTCGATCTTCTGACTAGAAGAATCTTTTTCTTTTTCCTGATCATTGATCTGCCGTTTTATTTCTTCTATCTGATGATCCAGTCCTATGATCCGGACATTTAGCTGTTCTTTCACAGTCTGGGAACGCTCAATCGCTCCAGCCACCCGCATACGGCCTTCTCTGACAGCATTCACTCGGATTTCAATCTCTTCTTGTTCTCTCTCCAGATCCTGAATCTGCTTCTGATACAATGCAACTTCGCTTTCTTTTTGTATCTTTTGTTCCATGACAGATTCATATTCCTTACGAATTTCTTCTGTCTCTGCCTCAAATCTCTTTAACTGTGCTTTCTTTTCATTCAGATCTTTATACAGCTTATCCTTAGACTCCAGATACATACTCTCACGCATATGTTCTGTATTGATCTGTTCATTTAAAACCTGAATCTTTCCTTCTTTTTTCTGCTTTGTAAGCTTCATTTCAGAAATATGAGCAGTGATCGTTTCGATTTCCTGTTTTAAATGATCCAAAAACTCTTCTTGTTTTCCGTATTTCTCTTTTGCTTTGGCAAGTGTCTGATTTGCCTCATTGATCTCCCGCTGAGCGATTTCTATCTTTTCATCCAGCTCTTTTAATTCCTTCTCAAGATTCTGATTCTCAAGCAGGAACAACTTCACATCTTCATCTTTCAACTGATCTCTTAACAACAGATATTCTCTCGCATGTTCTGACTGTTTCTTAAGCGGTCCAACCTGACGTTCCAATTCCGTTAAGATATCTGTGACTCGTACCAGATTCTCACGTTCGATTTCCAAAGATTTTTGTGTTTCCAGCTTGTTTTTCTTGTATTTAACAATTCCTGCTGCTTCATCAAATAATTCTCTTCTCTCTTCCGGTTTTCCACTTAAGATCTGTTCGATCTGTCCCTGTCCGATGATCGAATATCCCTCTTTTCCGATTCCTGTATCAAAAAAGTTCTACGATATCCTTTCTTCGGCAGGCACTTCCGTTGATCAAATATTCACTTTCCCCAGAACGATAGACTCTTCTGGCAACTGTTACTTCTTCAAACTGGATTGGCAGACTATGGTCACTGTTATCTAATGTGATCGCAACATAAGCAGATCCCATCGGCTTTCGAAGCTCTGTCCCCGAAAAAATAACATCTTCCATTCTAGAACCACGAAGCTGTTTTGCTCTTTGTTCTCCAAGCACCCATCGAACAGCATCTGCAACGTTACTCTTTCCACTTCCATTTGGACCTACGATTCCTGTGATCCCATGTTCAAATTTAAAGATCATTTTATGGGCAAAAGATTTAAAGCCATTGACCTCAATACTTTTTAAATACATGTCCACCTCTGTTTCGTGTTATTTTTTGTGGCGTTTGATCGCCTCAAATGCAGCATGCTGTTCTGCTGACTTTTTACTATGTCCTGATCCTGTTCCGATCACATTCTCTCCAAGACGTGCTTCTACCGTAAAGATTTTGGCGTGATCTGGACCTTCTTCTCCAACAAGCACATATTTTAATCGTCCTTTTCCTTCTCCCTGAACAATCTCCTGAAGATTCGTCTTTGCATCGAAAAACAGAACTTTATTTTCTACATCTTTAAATAAATATGTCTCAATGAATTTTGTTGCTGTTTCGATTCCCTGATCTAAATAAATCGCACCGATCACAGCTTCAAATGCATCAGAAAGAATGGAATCTCTTGATCTTCCACCTGTCATATCTTCTCCTTTGCTTAAGAGAACATATTTCCCAAGGTTGATATCTCTTGCACATCCTGCAAGTGTCGGCTCACATACAAGACTCGCCCTGATCTTGCTTAACTTTCCCTCTGATTCTTTCTGGTATGTGCGATACAGATAATTACTTGTTACCAGCTCAAGAACTGCATCTCCCAAAAAAATTCGAGACGTTCATTATTCTTATCTTTGCTCATTCTTCGTTCATTTGCATAGGAACTATGAATGAAGGCATTCCAAAGTCGGGATGGCTCATGAAATTTAATTCCTATCTGCTCTTGAAATTCTTCCACACTTTTTGCATCCATTTTCTTCTTATCCTTTCACAATCTGGTCTTTGATCTTCTGCGTAATATCTTCTTCGGCAAATGCGATACACTGAATGATCGCATTTTTCATTTCTTTTGCACTTGAAGATCCATGTGCTTTTACAACCAATCCATTTAATCCAAGTAATGGCGCTCCACCATATTCAGAAGCATCAAATTTCTTTAACGTCTTCTTTAATGCTGGTTTCGCTAATAGTGCACCGATCTTACTCTTTAATGTTGACATCATTCCTTCTTTGATCTGACTGACTAACACTGCTGCTAATCCTTCTTCCAGTTTCAGAACGATATTTCCTGCAAATGCATCACATACAACAACATCCGCTGCACCGTATGGGATTTCTCTTGCTTCGATACTTCCGATATAATTGATATTTTCACATTCCTTTAATAATGGACCTGTTTCTTTTACCAGCTGATTTCCTTTGGCTTCTTCCACACCGACATTGACAAGTCCAACTCTTGGGTTCTTGATTCCAAGAACATCTTCCATATAGATAGATCCCATCTGTGCAAACTGAAGCAGATATTCCGCTTTCGCATCCATATTCGCTCCAGCATCAACTAATAACATCGGACCTTTGGCTGTTGGCATCACTGCTCCCAGTGGTGCTCTCTTGATCCCTTTAATCCTTCCAACAACAAACTGTCCTCCAACAAGGATCGCTCCTGAACTTCCAGCTGATACAAATGCATCTGCAGTCTTATCCTTTACCATTTTCAGGGCGACCACCATGGAAGAATCTTTCTTCTTACGAATCGCTTCTACTGGTGATTCGTCACAAGAAATTTCTTCTTCTGCATTCACAACTTCAATTTGTTCATTTTTATACTGATATTTGCTTAATTCTTCATGAATCCTTGGTGCTTTTCCTACAAGAAATACTTTCAGATTGTTTTTTTCATTCACAGCATCAACGGCACCTTTTACAACTTCTCCTGGTGCATGATCTCCACCCATGGCATCAACTGCCACTTTCACTAATTTCTCCATATGACCTGTTACTCCTTTTCTTAAAAATAGGAAATGCCACACGCCTAAACCTTCTTAAAAAGCCTAAACGTATGGCATTTCTCTTCATTTACCATTATTCAGCGTGTGCTGAAACAATTTCCTTTTTATTGTAAGATCCGCAGGCTTTACATACTCTGTGAGGCATCATAAGAGCACCACATTTGCTGCATTTTACAAGTGTTGGAGCAGTCATCTTCCAGTTTGCTCTACGTCTGTTTTCTTCTTCCTTTGGATGATTTATTTCTTTGGATCAAATTGACATTGGTTTTACACCTCCTTAAAATTCTTAAAAATATCCTGAATCGCTGCCATACGAGGGTCTGCCACCGTACGATCGCAGCCACACTCTTTTTCATTCAGATTCGTTCCGCACACCGGACAAAGTCCTTTGCAGTCTTCTTTGCATAACACTCTGGACGGAAGTTTTGGAACAACTTCATCGAAGATCAGTATATCAAGATCAAGATACTTGTCCTCGATATATGAAGAATCTTCTTCATCGAGATCCGAAAAATCTAATTCTTTCATCACCTGCACGGAAACCGGATAACTCACTTCTTCAAGACATCGACTGCATGGAATTCCAAGCGTGACTTCTGTCTCAAATGCAAATGATATCTTATCCTTTCCAATATTTCTAAAAACAATCGAAAAATCATTCTTCTCTCGAATAGGATAAGACACACCTTTAAGCTTAATCTCATTCAGATCGATTGACGCTTCGACGGTTTCTTCATATTTAGGTACTGAAATAATTTTTGATAATTGAATCTTCATACGATCTCCTAAATTTTCATACTGTACTATTATACGAATGTGCTTCTGGTTTGTCAAGTAATTTTCCTTACTTTTAAAAAAACAATCCCGAAGCACATTTTAACAAGCTTTATTTTTTATGAAATGATTATTTGACAAGGGCTACTGTGTCTCTTGCGATCATTAATTCTTCATTTGTTGGTACACAAAGCAGTGTAACTTTAGAATCATCTGTAGAGATGATCGCTGTTTCTCCGTGAACATCGTTCTTCACTTCGTCAAGTTCTGTTCCTAAATATCCAAGATATTCACAGATTGCTTTACGTGTGATATCATCATTCTCACCAAGTCCTGCTGTAAATGCGATCGCATCAACACCATTCATAGCTGCTGTGTAAGCTCCGATGTATTTTGCTACGCGGTATGCATATGCATCTAATGCTGCAGCTGCAACTTTGTTACCTTCAGCTCTTGCTGCTTTTACATCTCTAAAGTCAGAAGATACTCCTGATAATCCGTAAACTCCTGATTCTTTGTTTAAGATATTTAATACTTCAGATGCTGTTTTGTTTTCTTTATTCGCAATAAATTCAATGATTGCTGGATCAAGATCTCCAGAACGTGTTCCCATGATCAGTCCTTCAAGTGGTGTTAATCCCATAGATGTATCTACTGATTCTCCACCTTTGACTGCTGTAACACTTGCACCGTTTCCTAAATGGCATACGATGATCTTTAAGTCTTTGATATCTTTTCCTAAGACTTTTGCTGTCTCTAAAGATACGAACTGATGAGATGTTCCGTGGAATCCATAACGGCGGATACCATCTTCATCGTAATATTTTCTAGGAATACCATATAAGAATGCTTTCTCTGGCATTGTCTGATGGAATGCTGTATCAAATACTGCTACCATTGGAAGTCCTGGCATTAATTCCTGACATGCGCGAACTCCGATCAGTCCCGCTGGGTTATGAAGTGGTGCGAATACGCTGCATTCTTCAACTTCTTTGATAACTTCATCTGTGATCAGGCATGATTTTGTGAATTTCTCTCCACCGTGAACAATACGATGTCCTACAGCTCCGATCTCATCAAGACTTTCTACAACTCCGTTTTCTTTATCTGTCAGCTGGTCGATAACGATTCCGATCGCTGTCTTATGATCTGGCATAGCTGGTGTAGATTTGATCTTGTCTTTTCCCGCTGGCTGATGTGTTAATGCTCCATCGATTCCGATTCTTTCACATAATCCTTTTGCTAAAACACTTTCTGTCTCTGAATCGATTAACTGATATTTTAATGATGAGCTTCCGCAGTTGATAACTAAAACTTTCATGAACTATGATTCTCCTTATATTTTTCTTATTTATCTGCTTCCAGTGCTGCTGCCTGTACACATGTGATCGCTACTGCACCTACGATATCTGATGCTACACATCCACGTGATAAGTCATTGACTGGTTTTGCGATTCCCTGTGTAATAGGTCCGAATGCCTGCGCTCCACCTAATCTCTGCACTAATTTGTATCCAATGTTACCAGCATCTAAGTCTGGGAATACTAATACGTTCGCTTTACCAGCAACTTCACTTCTTGGAGCCTTACTTGCTGCAACTTCTGGTACGATCGCTGCGTCAAGCTGTAATTCTCCACAGATCAAGTACTGAGGGTATTTTTCTTTAGCGATGTTTGTTGCTTCTACAACTTTTGTTACATCATCATGTTTTGCACTTCCGCATGTAGAATGGGATAACATTGCAACTCTAGGTGTTGCTCCGATCAACTGTTCAAATGTCTTAGCTGAACTTGAAGCGATTGCTGCTAACTGTTCTGGATTTGGATTCTGATTCAGTCCACAGTCAGCGAATACGAAACATCCGTTTTCACCCATATCTTTAGCCTGTGTATCCATTAACATGAAGGCTGATACAATCTCTGTACCAGGTGCAGTCTTAACAACCTGAAGTGCTGCACGAAGTACGTTTGCAGAAGAGTTGATCGCTCCTGCTACCATTCCGTCTGCATCTCCAACTCTTACCATTGTTGCTCCGAAGAACAGTGGGTTGGATAACAGGATCTCTTTTGCATCTTCTGGAAGCAGTCCTTTGCTCTTTCTTGCTTCACACAAAGATTCGATATATGTATTTAAATGATCACAGTTCTCTGGATCAACAAAAGAAGCTTTGGCTAAATCTAATCCTTCTGCTTTTGCCTTAATCTCGTCTTCTTTTCCAACTAAAATAATATCAGCGATCTCTTCACTGATAACCTCTGCTGCTGCTGTTAATGTTCTCATGTCTGTAGTTTCAGGCAGTACAACAGTTTTCTTATTTGCTTTTGCCTTGTTTTTAATCTCATCAATAACACTCATTTTTCGCGTTGCTCCTTTCAACTTTCCAAAAAGATGAATTTAATCTTGTTAAATTATACAACATCATTTCTTTGTATACAATAATAGTATTTGTATTTTTCGTTGTACATTTCCAGAAAAATCTATATTCTATTCTACATTTTTTTGTTTTCTCTGACAAGATACTTGTTGCTCATTTTTCATTTTTTGTGCAATTTTACTTTTATTCATTTGTGATTTATAATACATTTACAAAATAAACGATTCAAATAAGGAATCTCGAAAGGATATTTTATGAAAACAGCAGCTATCATTTGCGAATACAATCCGTTTCACAATGGTCATGAATACCACATCATGCAGACAAGGAATATCACGGGTGCAGACTACGTCATTGCCATCATGAGTGGAAACTATGTACAGCGCGGAACTCCGGCGGTTATGGACAAAAAAATACGTACCAAGTCTGCCCTTCTTGGAGGTGCCGATCTCGTGATCGAACTCCCCTTATTTGCAGCATGTTCATCTGCCCTGATTTTGCAATTGGAGCTGTCAGTCTGCTTCACAAACTAGGGGTAATCGACTACCTTTCTTTTGGAAGTGAGTGTCAAGATATTAACAAACTTAAGCAGATTGCATCCTTCTTATCCAATATGAAGAAGAAATCGAGCGTGGTACAAAAGAGCTTATGAGTCTCGGACATTCTTATCCGAAAGCAAAAGAACTTTATCTTAGAGAGCATCTTGATGATGCTTCTTTGATCGAAGTATTAAAACAGCCGAATAATATTCTTGGGATTGAATATTTAAAAGCTTTGCTACAGTTAGACAGCCCTATCATTCCCGTCTGTGTTACCCGTGTTTCAAACGATCATCACAGCAAGGAGTTGACACCTTCGATTTCTTCTGCAACATCCATCCGTGAAATCTTAGAACAAAACCAGATCAGACCTTTATTCTCAAGAGTCCCTGAAGCTTTGCATGATATCTATCAGATGCATTATCAAAAAGATTTTCCTGTCTGCCTGGATGATTTTTCTCTGCTTTTACATGCAGCTATTTATTCTTGCGAAGATCTTACACAGATCAGCGGTATTTCAAGCGATTTTAAGGACCGTATTTTTAAGATGTTAAAATCTGATCTTTCTTTTGAAGAACTGATCAGTGCCTGTAAGACCAAAAACCTCACCTGGAGCAAAATAAGCAGAAATCTTTTGCATATCATGCTTGATATAACAAAAGAAAAGGTTGAAAAAGCACGAACTTACGATATGTCTCCTTATTTTCAGATTCTAGGTTTCAAACGTTCTGCTTCCTTCCTGATCGGGAATATCAAAAGAAAATCTTCCATCCCTATGGTCCGCCATCTGCGTGTTATGAATGATCCTTTATCCAAAGATCAAGAAGAATTATTATCTACAGAACAACGTGCCAACCAGTTATATCGTACCGTGATCGGACAGAAATTTCATACGATCATAAAAGATGAGCAGATCATCTTCTAGTTTCACCTCCCGCTTCATACACTATAAAAAGAAAGCGGGAGATTTTTCATGAAAACCAGTTTTATCCAGTTTTTACTTATTTTTAGTGTTCTTTCCTTGTTATTTTTTCCACAAACATCGGTCCAAGGCGCAAAAAATGGGCTGATTTTATGGTCTGCAACGATCACACCGACTCTTTTACCTTTTTTACTGCTCACTGGTTTTATGCAATATTACCAAACGTTCCATCTGATCTCCCGGCTCTTTTACCCCCTCAAAAAACTTTTTCCTGGTATCAATGAGGACTTTTTTTACACCTGTATTCTAGGTTTTTTTTGTGGATGTCCCCTCGGTGCGAAGATCATTGATGATTTTATTTCTTGTGGATCTTTTACGAAATCTGAAGGAGAAAAGCTATTATATACCTGCAATCAGATCAGTCCCATGTTCTCTGCTGGATATACTCTTACATTGATCCTTCATGGCAAAATTTCTGCTCTGCGCTTTTTCTTTTGCCTGTATTTTCCTGTCATGTGTTATCTGATCTATCTGGTCTTTTTATTTTTTACAAGCGATTTTCTACATACACACCACTCTTCTCCCACCATTGCACACAAAAATCAGCAGATCAGGTAATCTTTGATAGTCTTCATTCCATTTTCATGATTGGAATCTGTATTATGATCTTTTCAATTGCCGTTTCTCTTTTAGAAATTCTTCCACTTCCTTTCTATTTAAAAAGAGGATTGACCGCTGTTCTTGAAATCACAAATGCCATCTCCTATTTTGGTTCTTCCCATATGTCTATCAGCCGCAAAGTCATATTATTGTGTATGATCACTTCTTTTGGCGGGTTGTCTGCTGCCGTGCAGACTTTAAGTGTATACAAAAAGAGCAGACTCTCCCTCTGGAAATATCTGCTCATAAGATCTCTTTTTAGTGTTTCAAGCGGACTACTTGCTTATCTAGTCTTCATCTGAAATGAAATCTTCTACCGTTCTTGTTCTTGCCTGTGGAATGCTGACTCCGGAAAGCTGTTCTTCTATCTCCTTCGCATTCGTTTTAATCGATGCAAGATCTGAATCTAATGCGGATAACAACTGGTTAAACACACTCTCCTGTGCTTCTTTGACACTTGCCACATAACCTTGTACATCTTCCATGATCTCATTGACATAGCGCAATGCACCTGCACGGATCTGATCTGCTTCTTCATTCGCATTATGTACAACACTTCTTGCTGTATCTTTGGCGTGAGTTTCAATCTCATTCGCTCTCATCTTTGCCATCTCAACAACCTCATTCTGATCGATCAATTCTCCTGCATCTCTTGCTGCCTGATCGATCATCTGCTGTGACTTCACTCTGGCATCTTCCAAGATCGCATCTTTGTTCAGAATGATCTTATGGCTTCGTTCAATCTCACCTGGAATCTGCTTCCTTAATTCCTCGATCACTGTCATCAATACATCTTTCTCGATCATAATCTTACCTGGACTAAATCTTGCTGGTTTTGCTTCGTCGATCAGTACTTCAATATCATCAATCATCTCATGTAAATACTTCTCACTCATATTCATTCGCCTCCTATGATTTAAATTTCTTCTCAAGACATTCTTGTACGTAAGGCGGTACCATCTCAGAAACATCTCCATGATAAGATGCAATTTCCTTTACGATCGTGGAACTTACATAAGAATACTCAATGCTGGTTGTAAAAAACATGGTATCTAAGTCTTTATCCAATCTCGCATTTGTCTGTGCAATTTGAATCTCATACTCAAAATCAGTTACTGCGCGTAGTCCTCGGACTGATACACTGGCTCCCTGTTGTTTTGCAAAGTCTACCAACAATCCGGAAAATGACATAACCTCTACATTATCAAGATGACTTGTCACTTTTCGTATCATATCAACCTTCTCTTGTGTTGTAAACATTGGTTTCTTTGCACTGTTTACCAATACTGCGATGATCAGCTTGTCAAAAACCTTGGCTGAACGCTCTATAATATCAATATGTCCATAAGTCACCGGGTCAAAACTTCCCGGATAAACTGCAATACTCATCTTCTAATCCTCCACTGTTTTCATCAAAAATGTATGTTTATTTGTCTTATATTCTTTTACTCTTATAACCTTTAATTTCTCAAAATCTGGTATCTCTGTGTCAAGAGACGATTCCACGATAACTACCGTATCTTCTGTACAAATAGAGGATCGATCTATGATTGATAATACTTCTTCTTCAAATCCTTTCTTATATGGAGGATCCATAAAAATATGATCAAATGTTACATTCTTCGTCTCTAACTGCCTGATCGCTGAATTCACATCTGTTGCCAGAACCTGTGCTTTCTTATCAAGCTTTGTATATCTTAAATTCTCTCGAATGCATCTCAATGCAGGTTTTGCTTTCTCAACAAAATAAGCTTCCTTTGCTCCTCTGCTCAATGCCTCGATCCCGATTCCTCCACTTCCAGAGAAAAGATCCAGAAATGTACTTCCCGGGATATCATACTGAATCATATTAAATAACGTCTCTTTGATGCGATCCTGGGTTGGTCTTGTCTCCATTCCTTCGATCGTCTTTAATTTTAAACTCTTCGCACTTCCTGCTACGACTCTCATATCTATGTATATTCCTTGTCCTTTATTTGCTTTGCAAAGTTATTCCACTTTTGCTCACTATTTCTTTTATTTTATTATATCTACAGATTTTGTCAACCGACAAACCAATATTTCAGAAAGAGACAGTCAAAGTTTATACTTTCACTGCCCCTTTCTGAAATCTTATGATGTTTGAGGATTGCTTCATGCTACGCAATTTCGCAATCCGGATACATCATCTTATCTAATTAGCGAGACATTTCTTCTTCCTGTCTGCGGATCATTTTACGAACCATCTCTCCTCCGACAGATCCTGCCTGAGCAGTTGTTAAGTGTCCGTTATATCCTTCTTTTAAATCCACACCGATCTCATTTGCAACTTCGAACTTAAATCTGTCTAAGGCTCCTCTCGCTTCTGGTACCTCGACTCTGTTTGTTCCTTTGCTTCTTGCTGAAGTTCGTTCTTCCATGTTGAAAGTCCTCCATTTCTTTTGTTTTGTTATCTGTTACGCTCATAGTATATGCAAGCGTACAAAAGATACACTGGGAGTTTTTACATGATGTTGCATTTTATGGATTGTTATTTTTTGACACTTACATCATTTTAATAACGAACATGAAATCTTTTCTCATTTTCTTCATATGGACGTTCTTCTTTCTCGATCTCATCCACTCGAACGAAACGATTTCCTGTCTGGATCAAATTTAAAAATTTCTCAATTTCAACTCTGGTTCCCTGAACTTCTGCTGTCACTGATCCATCAGACATATTTTTCACCCATCCTGTCAAATGACATCTTTCTGCATTCATCGCTACAAAAAAACGAAATCCTACTCCTTGGACTCTTCCTGTAAATCTTAAATAAAAACGTACCATACGATATACCTCCTATTATATATTCCTTGCAAGCCCGATCTGTTTTTCTAATCTGCTGTTCTTCAAATTCGAAAAATCAAATCCGCTTTCCTCCAGTTGTTTTACCGCATCAGCTGCCTGTTTCATAATATCTGCATTGGTATAGATATCTGCCAGAACAAAATCCATCATCCCGCTTTGTCTGACTCCGAAGAAATCACCCGGTCCTCGAAGTTTTAAGTCTTCATTTGCTATATAAAATCCATCATTTGATTTATTCAACACTTCAAGACGCTGCATCGTTTCTTTCTTCTTGGAGCTCGTCATAAAAATGCAATAGGACTGATAGCCGCCACGTCCGACACGTCCTCTTAACTGATGAAGCTGTGCAAGTCCAAAACGTTCTGCATTCTCCACCATCATAACCGTTGCATTTGGCACATTCACCCCGACTTCAACAACCGTTGTTGATACTAAAACATCAATCTTGCCTTCTGAAAAATCATCCATGACTTTCTGCTTGTCCGCTGCCTTCATCTTTCCATGAAGGTAACTGATCCTTACCGATGGTGCAAACTGGCTTCTCAACATCTGTGCATACTGAATGACATTTTCTCCTTCCATCGTCTCACTTTCTTCGACCATCGGACAGATAATATATACCTGTCTTCCCTGACTGACCTGTTTCTCAATGAAACGATATGCCGTCGGGCGGTAACTTGTGTTGACTACGCAGTTTTTGATCGGCAACCGCTCTGCTGGCAGTTCATCGATGATCGATACATCGAGATCACCATATAAAATGATCGCCAATGTTCTTGGAATTGGTGTCGCACTCATAACAAGTACATGTGGTTTCTCACCTTTTAGCGATAAACTTTCTCTTTGTCTTACTCCAAATCGATGTTGTTCATCCGTGATAACCAATGCTAACTTGTTATATTCCACCTTATCCTGAATGACCGCATGAGTTCCGATCACAATATCTACTTCTCCATCTTTGATCTTTTGATAGGTTTCTCTTTTTTCTTTTGCCTTTGTGGAACCTGTCAGCAATGCGATCTTTATATCATAAGATTCTAAAAGTTCTGTAAATGATTCATAATGCTGAGCTGCAAGCACTTCCGTTGGCGCCATCAAAACCCCTTGGTATCCTGCTTTGGCACACATTAATAATAAAATAACCGCAAGGATCGTCTTTCCAGATCCTACATCACCCTGTACCAGACGATTCATAACCTTACCAGACGCCATGTCTTTTGCCATCTCATTTAACGCTCTTTTCTGTGCTGTAGTCAACTCATATGGAAGATTCTTTACCAGTTCTTTCGCTTCCTTGCAGACCCCAATCTTGTATCCTTCTTCCTTGAGATCTTCTCCTGATGTGATCATATGCATCGCTGCGATAAAAATAAAAAATTCATCAAAGATCAACCTTTTCTTTGCTTTGATCAACTGCTCTTTTGATTCCGGAAAATGAATATTCCAGATTGCCTGATGATATTCCATTGGCTGATATTGATCTAAAATATTTTGCGGAAGATATTCTGGAATATGAAAGATATAGTCTTTTGTCTGTGCCATAGCCTTAGAAACAAGTTTATTGGTAAGTCCACTTGTTAATGGATATACTGGCTGCAATGTCTCCTGTTTAGCTTCATAATCTTCCTTTGTAAAGATCTCTGGATGTTCCATCGTGATCCGTCCATTTTTATAGATCGGAGTTCCCGTAAATATATAATCTCTTCCCTGATGTAATTGTTTCTTTAAATATGGCATATTGTACCAGACAAGCATGATCGTTCCTGTATGATCTTTCGCTGTGCATGTAACAATCTTCATTCTTTTTGCATACTGAATATGAACTTCCGAATTGATACGAACGAAAATAGATACTCTCTGGCCAATCTCGATCTCATTGACATCTTTGGGATCTTCATAGGTAAGATAATACTTTGGATACATCGTAATCAAACTGTCTACATCACGGATTCCAAGTCGTCCAAAAGCTGTCGCACTCTTTTCCCCAATTCCTTTTAATTCTATGATATTTGTTGTGCCATCCATCTTCTGTCTCCTTCAAAATTCTTTATCATATTCTCACGAAAAGCAAAGAAATCCCGCCATCAAGCGGGATTTCCCATCTTCTCTTATTCTACTGATAATAAGAAATAATAAATTGGCTGTCCGCCATATTCTAACTGTACATCACAGTCACCATATGTTTCTTCTACTTTCTCAAGTAATGCTTCTGCCTGTTCTTTGGTTGTGTCTTCTCCATAGTAAATACTGATCAGTTCGCTGTCTTCATCTACCATCTCTTCTAGTAATTCTAACGTGACTTTCTCGACATCCTGTCCGACTTTCTTGATCCCATCATCATCGATTCCCATGATATCATCAACCTTGATCGTAATACCATTGATGGATGTATCTCTAACTGCATAAGTAACTTCTCCAGTCTTCACGCATTCAATGATGTCTTTCATGTTGTCTTCATTCTCTTCGGCATCTGCTTCTGGATCAAATCCAATGATCGCTGAGATTCCCTGTGGAACTGTTGTTGTCGGAATGATCACTACATTCTTATCTTCCACTAAAGACTGTGCCTGTGTCGCTGCAAGAATGATATTCTTGTTATTTGGCAAAATAAATACAGTCTCTGCATTCACCTGCTCGATCGCATTCAACATATCTTCAGTACTAGGGTTCATGGTCTGCCCACCTTCAATCAAGTAATCTACACCTAACTCACGGAAAATGTCATTCATTCCCTGGCCGATCGATACTGCCACAAATCCAAAGTCTTTTCTAGGTTCTTCTGGTTTGCTTTCTTCTGCCTGTGCTTCTGCCTGTGTGAGATTTAAACGTTCTCTATGCTCTTCTCTCATATTATCGATCTTCATATTCGTAAGTTCTCCATATGTGAGACCTTTCTCGATCGCTTTTCCAGGATGGTTTGTATGAACATGTACTTTAATAATATCTTCATCTGCAACAACCACGATAGAATCTCCGATTCCCATTAAGAAATCTTTAAACTTCTGTTCTTCTTCCATGGAAATCTCTTCTTTCGTCATAACGATAAATTCTGTACAATAACCAAATTTGATGTCTTTCTCTTCTAATGGTGCTTCACTTGCTGTTGCTGCTGGTTTAACTGCTGTCTTCTCAATACTGCTTAAATCAACTTCTTTACCCATTAAAGCATCAACAGCACCCTGTAGGAATTCCACAAGTCCCTGTCCACCTGAATCAACCACTCCTGCTTCTTTCAGACTGGTAACATCTCTGGTGTCTTCTGAAGAATCTCGTTCGCTTCCTTGATCACTACCTGAGCAAATTCTTCAAAATCTTCTGTATTCCTTGCACAATATACTGCCTTCTCTGCTGTTACTTTCGCTACCGTAAGGATTGTTCCTTCCTTTGGTTTCATAACTGCTTTATAAGCTGTCTCTACTGCCTTCTTAAATCCTGCTGCAACAGTTTCTGTTGTTAATACGTCCTGATCTTTGACACCTTTATAAAATCCCCTGAATAACTGGGATAGAATAACACCTGAGTTACCTCTGGCTCCTCTTAAAGAACCGCTTGATAATCCTCTTTGTTACTTCTTTCACTGTCACTTCTGCTGCATTCCCA
>ENA-OQIO01000121-OQIO01000121.1-human-gut-metagenome-genome-assembly--contig:-NODE-121-length-37099-cov-2.340393_pt1 | contig 37099 bp, 36 predicted proteins | sample MGYA00242573_ERZ504737 | MGnify/ENA primary metagenome ERZ504737 (study PRJEB26092, sample SAMD00036203) | human gut metagenome | host: Homo sapiens | study: EMG produced TPA metagenomics assembly of...
GCAAATTTCTTTCTGAAAAAGTTTATAATCTGTTCCATTCACATTTACCGTAATATCAGTAGCTGCGCCAGTTGATTCACTTCCATTTGCCTCAATCTCTGTTGAACCATCATCTGCCTGTTCAATCTTAATTGCGGAAGATCCCTGGTCTAATGTCAATGTCTCATCTGAATACAGATAAGCCTTTGAGCTGTTAACTGTGATTGTTGTATCTCCCATCTTCAATGCTTTAAACTTCATTGTAGTACGAAGTTCTGTCGCTGTTCCGTCTCCGCTTCCTGAGTATGTAAGCTTGCCATCACTGTCTGCTGTCACACCCTCTCCGCTTTCAAACTGAAGCGCAGAAGTATCATAACTCATTGTAATATCTGCATCACCAACAGCTGAATTACCGGATCTCACAACAAGATCTACACTTACTTCCTCTCCAACCTTTGTCTGTGGATCAGAGAACATCAGAGAACCATCAGCTGCACTTACAATTGTGCTGAACATTGGCACTGTAAGACACAGTGATAATGCTACTGCCGCTAATTTCTTTGCTTTCATATAATTACCCCTTCTTTTGTTGTCTTAAACTTATATACCATCCTATTGTACACTGTTTGAATGGAGTTGTCCACCCGGAAGCGAAAGAAATCTCATGTATCTTAGAAATCATAATTTACAAATTACTTCCTATCTTCAAAAATAATAATGAATTGTAGAAAGTTTCTCTGGCTGATAAACAATCTGCTTACTTAATCCACTTCCTGCATCTGGAAAAATTTCAAATGCATTTACCGGTATGAAGAATCTTTAAGCATTGTGATTGCATACTGTGGAATTGGTGGATATAATGCATAAAATAATACAGTAATAAAACAATATATATTCCTTATTCCTTTACGTTTTAAAAATACACAGGAATAAGAAAAAGCTGCCGCTGTCATCACACACTGAATGACTATAAAAAGAAAACACCCTATAATTAGAAGAACAGAAGAACCTCTGTCCTATCCAGATAAAACCTCCAAATAGTATTGTATCAAAAACCGGGTGATGATCCTGCAAGAATGCTTTTCCTTGAATATAACTTAAAAACATTTCAATCTGTGTTGATGTATCCCCAAAACTTGTTCCGGGATAATACGCCACCATATACGGAATCCATGCTATCAGAATCACCATAAAACTCATCAAAAACAATCTCCGTGAATTATTAAAGATTCTTGGAAAAGTATCTATACCAACAATACAAATCTTTTTATCTACTATAGCAAAATCACAAATCTATCTTCTCTAACTTAATCATTTTTCCAAAAAAATTTTTCTTGTAACAAAATTGTAAATCATAACAATCGCTGTCACAAAAATCTTTGCCAACATATAAAAACATGTACTCTCGACACAAACACCCACATTAACAATTGATTTAATCCCAAACCAATCACGCTAAGTAAGATAAAAACAATAAATTCTTTTTTCTTATCTCCATCTTTATCTACATCAAATACCCAATGCACGCTCAAGATATAGTTATATATAACTGACACCACAAAAGAGATTCCACTTGAAATCAAATAATTAATCCCACAGAATTCTGTCAACGCAATCATTATACCATAATCAATCAGGAAAGCCGTCCCACCGACCACGCCAAACTTTAATACCTGAGCAATTAGTTTTTTCATTTATTCCCTCTCATTTCCATCTGATTTAACATGATTTCATATAATTGTCTGTGTTTCTTTACAATCACTTCCAATATCATTCCACAAACCCAGAGTAAAATTCCTATTAAAGCAATTACCCCTGATACAATCAACGTTGGAAAACGAAGCACAAGCCCTGTCTTAAAATACTCTAATAATATAGGGATAAAAAATGTCAATGCGATTACTTCCAGCACTACAGCAACACTCGTAAAGAACGCAAACGGTCTATATTCACGAAACAATGTCGCAATTGTCGAAAGCACTTTCATTCCATCAGAAAATGTATTCAACTTTGATACGCTACCCGATGGACGATCTCTGTACTTTACAGGAATTTCTTCAAGAAGGAAATTTTTATCTACCGCATGAATTGTCATTTCAGTCTCAATCTCAAATCCTTTTGACAATACAGGAAATGATTTAACAAATTGTCTGCTGAAAGCACGATATCCGGTCATAATATCACGTACATTATTATCAAATAATTTGTTGATAAAGAAACGTACCATACGGTTTCCGGCATTGTGGAAGGGACGTTTATTTTCCATAAAATAAGTAGATGACAGGCGATCACCGATTACCATATCCACCCCCTTTTTCAGAACCAGCTCTGCCATTATGCGGGCATGTTCAGCCGGATAAGTATCATCTCCATCAATCATAATATAACAGTCGGCCTCAATGTCACGGAACATACTCCGAATTACGTTCCCCTTTCCCTGACGATACTCATATTTCACAATAGCTCCTGCTGCTCTGGCAATTTCATCTGTATGATCTGTAGAATTATTATCATAAACATAAACATCTGCTTCTGGCAAGGCTGTCTTATAGTCTTTTACTACTTTTTCTATTGTTACGCTTTCATTGTAACATGGTATCAATACTGCTATTTTCTTCATCTTGTCTTTTCTCCTCACTACATGCAATCATTATAAATAAAGGAATCGTAGTCATCATAGCATAGCTGTAACGAAATTCTGCCTGAACCGGCGTTGCAATAAACAACGAAAGTAAAATTGCTGCAACCGGGAAAAATGGGGCAATTGATTTTTTTCTGCAAATTGTGACCCCTGCCAAAAGAATCATTGTCCACGTATAGAATCCGATACTCCACAACAATCCTAAGATAGGAATCTGTTATATAATGTTTCAACAAACCGCATAATGTTTAGCACACACCCCGGCATCTTTGAATCCCGATACATCCCCCAGCTATTTTCTTTCATCATCGTTGTTGTTACCCAATACTGAATATCCGGATACCAATATCCCTTCGTCTGATCAATCTGTGCTTTCAAGTAAGTAGAGGGATGTTCTATCCCTAGCTCAATCCATAATTTAAAATAGTCTATCTTATGTTCTGCAATATATTCCTGGTTTCCTGTCTGACGAACCAGTGTCTTGATTGGATCCGAAAGTGCCGGATCATATTCTTTTTTTATTTGACTAACATCTACTGCTTTTGATAATAATTTTTCTTGTTTTTCCGACAAAGTACCATCATCCGCTATTACTCTGGCAATATGCTGTGCCGGAATAGATAAGGATTCTATCGTATCCGGAGGTGTCACTCCATAATATTTTAATACGGGGCCTTTATAAAATAACGTCAATGCAATCGTCATCACACTAAACAAAAGAATGCTTCTTCTATTTCTTTTCAAGAAAAGAAGAAAAAATGGAACACACAATAAATACGCATAAAAGCCATTACTTCGAAGAATACAGAGTAAAAGTCCCATAATTAAAAAAATCAGTGATGTTCCAATTCCTACTTTTCTTTCTCCTGTCATACGCCAGACAGAAACTGAAAAACAAAGAACAACCGCTCCCATTGCCACATCTTTCCAAAGGGTTATTGCATAAAGCGCATGAAAAGGAATAAGAGCAAAATAAATCACACAACCATAAAGAAACCCCCGCTTCATATGTTCTCTATAGAAAGTTGTAATCAGGTAAGCAAATGCTGCTGCCATCACTCCCATCTGCACTACCACACATACTGCGACCCCTGCATTTACTGTATGAAATAAATAATATCCAATTTTATAAAACAATCTATGGAACATCGTATGAATCCATGGCTGATGATTACTAAAGGATCTAAGACCAATCGCCTGCTCTAACTGCCACTCTGCATCATCTGTAATGATTCCTGGATAATATGCCAGAAAATAAGGCAGCCAGCACAAAATACAAATAAAAAATACACGTATACCAAAACGGAACGGACTGATTTTCTGAATATCTGCTGAGCGTAAATTACACCTAGACAATTTATAAACGAGTATTCCTATACATTCTCTTAATAACAGATAGATTCCAAGCATCGAAACAGCATATTGAATTATCAAAAAAATTCCTTTTTCCTGGTAAACATCATAATTTCCCATTACCCAAAAAGCAGCAAATACACCTGCTATGAGATTCACTACTATCTTTTCTGTTTTTTCCTGTCCCTGTCTGATTGTCTGTATTCTGTCAGATTTAAGGAAAAACCAAAGGATAATCGCCAAGGGAACTACAAACACATTAGATGTTTGTAATCCCAAAGTCCAGACAACTGCAGCAGTTATAAAAAATAACCGAATAAAGATGTTATGTGTTATAAAAACACATTGTGCTTTCCATTTTTCCATCAATCTTCTTTTTTCCTTCCCAAAATTCCCTTCACCCTAAGTACAAGTTCTTTGAACTCATCCGGTTCGACCACATAATTTACCCCAACAATAGTAAATACGCTTACAGCCACCATTCCGATTGCATAGAGGAACCATATAATAAAAGATGCCATATTCTGAGGAATAACATATGTTCCAACAATACAAAGAAATGCAACTGCAATTCCATTTCTTACAATCCGAATCAAAGATATCTTTGCACATCCTTTCACCAGATGACGACTTGTATAAAACACAATATCAAAAGAACGATATCCATAAGAACATACTGTACCAAGAAGAACTCCTGCCATGCCTAACTTCCATACCAGCCCAAGAGAAACTGTAATATTTATCACAGCTTCTAAAATCGCCTGATATCTCGTTTCCTTATAATGCCCTGCTGCGCAAATAATCGTCAATCCCGGAATCCTTACATTCTGCATCAGAACAATCAAAGTAAAAAGGAGTCCCAGCAGAGGACGCACATACTGCACATCTGTCAAGTTAACCGTATACACTCCAACAAACGGCAAGATCAACACTCCCATGCAGGCAATCACAATAAACATGATTACAAAATACATATACTCATAACTTGAATAGCTCTTTTTTAGTGTCTCTTCCTCATTCTTGGCGATCACTTCTCCAAATCCTGCGGTCAGACCATTCGAAAACGATGTCATCAACTGATTCACTGCATTAACTACCATCATATAAACTCCATAGACACTAACCTCAAGAAGGGACTTTGTACCCAGGCAAATTGTGAGTACTGTTGTATCAGTATTGTTCACGATAATACCAACAACCTGATGTAAAAGTGCTGCATTTTTCTGCTTTAATGCACTATCCTTTGGTTCTGCATGAAAATCAAGTTCCGGATATTTCCGCTTTGCATAGATTTTAACTAACACCAGGCGAAGCATATATACACCAGTTGCTACTGCCTTTACAATTAAAACACCTGCTCCAATATAAATCAGAAATATGGATACAACCATATTAACAACTGTACCTGCTGCCTGAATTAAAGCAACTACATATCCTTCTTGGTTTGCTGTTAGTAATACTCTGTATTTACCAAGAAAAAAATAATCCACCAGTGTACTTCCCGACAAAACAATAATCATCCACCTCACAAGACTATTATCTAATTGTCCTGAAATGAAATACGGATATACGCCAACAAGAACTATTGTCAATGCAAGAAATAACATTCCTGATTTATTATAAAATTTTCTTGAAGCTGAAAGAATAGAATTCACTTCCCCTGTTTGATTTAGGGCAAGTGGCGTATAAAGCGCAACTACCGTCGCAGTCCCCACGCCTGCTTCTGCAAGTCCTAGATAAGTCAGAAACTGATTTACAGAAGTAATCATTCCATTTACACTGGATCCATAAGCCTCAAGAATAAAACGTGGCAATATCAATCCGGACAAAAGAACAATTACCTGCAAAAACAAATTAGCCACCATATTCTTAAAAAGCCTGTTTTCCTCTCATGAGTTCTCCTTTCCTGCTTTTTGTCTACTAGATATTGTCTGAAAGATTTTATCTATAACCTCCTGGTCAATATTTTCATCGAACTTACGTGCAAAGAGATGTGGGGCATTCATCAGTTCTTCATAATCTTGATTTCTCCAGACATATGGATTCCCCCGTTTCCAGTCTATCAAGCGAAGACAGGCAAAATAATCCTCCTCAAAGGAATATACATTCTCTCTGTATTTTGAATTCCACACCAATGTCTGAACAAAAAATTCATCACAACATAATGTTTTCTCAAACAGCTTTTTTATCAGATTTTTCTGTTCGATGATATATTTTGTCAGTGAATGTGTAATGCTTACCCAATTAGCCCCCAAGCAATATTCCATTTCTGGTTGATGTCTCCTGATTCCGAGTCTGCGTTGCAGAAATAAGGAAATCTTTTCCATAAAGAAATAAACTCCCTTCTGTTTTCTTCCAATCTTTTCCTGCCAAAAGCGGTACTGCTCATATTTATAAGCAGACTCTTTCCAAAAAGACTTCGGACAGAAATAAATGAACTCTTTTCCATCATTTGCATCAAAAAAAGCATGGATCTCATCCTGTGTTTTTAATGGAAGATCCACTCCACTCAGTAAATGATAATATGCATAACTATTTTCTGCTGCCGCTTCAAAAAGATGAAGCTCACTTTCAATCTGACTATATCCTCCCCAGGATTCCTTTACTGGATACACAAAAAAAATCCCAGATTTTTTCACACATTTTTCAAATCTGGCCCTATCGTAGTTCACTCCAACACCTATATGAATATAGATATCATTTCTTTCATCATCAAGAAGCCATAACAATTTTTCTAATAAATCAAACTGATGATGTGCCTTAATTAAATACGCATGTCTCTTCATCTATTTTTTCTTTTCCTCACTCATGAATACCATCTTCCTGTACAAGCCCGTATTTACGCACAATACAATAGATGAAATCTTTCTCTTTGGCTGAAAATATGGATTTCGTAGGATTGTCAGTATATGCCTATGAATAAAGCGTTTTAAATCCTGATATCCTTCTAACTTCTTATAATCCTCCTGTAACAGCATCTTATCCAAAACAATAAAGCGTGACCAGATCCAGAGGCACTCTGCCTCCTGTGTTAGTGATGGAAATTTCTCTTTCACTACTTCATAATTCTTTGTATAGCCATCTATTATGTCAAATACTTTCGGACGGTATGCCTTTCCGGTAATACTGTCTTCTCGATGAAGATAATAATACTTCGGCTTTGTTCCTACTGCCACTTTCTTAATTCGCTGCATAAGGTCTACTGTATAATAAATATCTTCATACAATCTTCCCTTCGGAAAACGAAGATCTTCGATACAGCTTTTCCGGATCAGCTTATTCCATATTTCTCCACGGATCGTATGCCCCCTGAGGATACAGCGAAAAGCCTCTTCTCCTGTGCAGACAAAATCCACCTCTTCCTTTTGTGTCTCGATTCTGTCTTTATACACTTCATATAAGCCACATGTTGCCATATCTGCTCCGCTATCTTTGATACGTGTATACATATATTCAAACATATCATTTTCAATATAGTCATCACTGTCTAAAAAAATGATATATTCTCCTTTTGCATAGGGAATTCCAGCATTTCTGGCATCACTAAGTCCACCATTTTCCTTATGTATCACTTCCACTCGATTGTCCTGTTTTGCATATTCATCACATATTTTTCCACACTGGTCGGGACTCCCATCGTCTACCAGAATCACCTGAATATCAGAAAATGTCTGTCCCAAAATGGAATCCACACACTTTCTTATATATGGTTCAACTTTATAAACCGGTACGATCACACTGATTGTCGGCATGATATCTCCTCCATTTTATTCATAGTATGAAAGCAAAGTCTGCGCAGCGCTTTCAATATCATATCCTGCTTTTTCAAATGCCTGCCTGATTCCTGAATTTTCTTCTTCGCTCCTGTCTTCTTCCTTTGTAAAGAAAGAATCACACGGCTCCATTCCTTTGGTGAATCCTGGAGTGACAGAAATTTCACTTTTTCAACTAACTTCACTTCTGTTGTAATCGTATCTGCCATTACACTCCTGATTCCGGACGCCTGCGCTTCTAACGCAACAATAGGAAGTCCCTCAAAAAGAGATGGGAATACAAAAATGTCCATTCCTTTCCATAGTTCTGCAACATCTTTTCTGATCCCTAGAAATCTGATTCTATCTTCTATTCCATATTCCTCAGCTTTCTTTTTGATCATTTCCTGAAGTTCTCCTTCTCCAACTAACAAAAGTATAGCTTCTTCACAGGCAGATGCAACTTCCCGAAAAATCTCCAAAAGAAATTCATGATTCTTCTGTTCTTCAAAACGTCCCACATGTCCTAGCACAAATTTCCCTTCTACTCCCAGTTCGTGACGGATCTCTTCACGTTCTGACGAACTGAAAGCAAATTTTTTCAGATCAAGAGCATTGTGGATAAGATGATAATTGTTACTCTTTCTAATCTTTTTTGAAAAGAGCCATTCTCCAGCCAATTCACTGCATGCAAAATACTTTGTAGCAAACATTGGAATCAACGGTCGGTTAATTCTGTGCAACAAATTTCTCACCACTCCCGGAGTCGAAGAATTATGTGAGTGTGCAATCACTGTTGGAACCTTTCCATAGCTTGCCACAATCAGCGGTACTATATTCGCTGCTGACAGCATATTTACATGAACTGCATCATATCTTCCGATTCGAAGTATCTTTCTCATTTGTCTGCTGAATTTCAATGGATGTTTTCTTGCATCACACGTATGAAACACTTTTCCTCCAAGTGATTTGATTTCTTCTTCATACGCAAGGTGAGGAAACATACTTATAAAATCAAATCTTACTCCTTGCTTACTCAATTCCCTATAATAGGTCATCACAAAACTTTCAATACCTCCGGGATTAAAGGATAATCCAACTTGTAATACTTTCATTTACTTTCCAATTACTTCCTTTCCATTGTCAATTCATCTATCAGATTCGTCCACTGTCGATAAATCTCTTCTTTTTCAAATTTTTTTACACCCGATATCGTATGATTTGAAACGCAATTCTTCGTTCTTCACTATCCATCAACAATTCTATACGATTTGCCATCTTGTCCAAATCATAAGGGGGGATTAAATAGCCATCCTTTCCCTCCTCAACGATTTCTCTTGGCCCTGTTGTCACATCAAAACTCACCATAGGAAGTCCACTTGCCTTTGCCTCAAGCAATACTAACGGCAATCCTTCCCTGTAAGATGGTAATACCAAAAATGCATATTCATTATACAACTTATACACATCTTTTACATTCCCTTTCTGAATCAATTGAGACGTTAAATCGTATTCTACCACCTTTTGGTGTATCTCGTCAAAAGTATCTCCCGTCCCGTATAAATGCCATTCCCATTCAGGATGAGAAGGCAATACTTTTTTCGCCACTTCTACCAGAAGATCATATCCCTTTTCTTCACTGAATCTTCCTACAGTGATAATTTTTCTCGAATCCGCTTTGTATTTCTTTCGCATAGTCAGGATTTCTGGTTTGATCCAATTATATATACTTCGGATTTTCTTTGGATTTATATGAAATTTTCTAATATAATCCTGTCTGTTCTGCTCCGTCAATGTCACTGTACAATGTGAAATTAATGAATCCCAGAAACGGAAAAAGCGGATATCTTTCTTCTCCCATTCATTCATTAATGCACCGTGATCACAAAACACATACTTTGCTTTCGTAAAAAAGCGAACCGGTGAAACCGTCATAGCTGGATAATTCTCCATAAGGAAAACCACATCTATTTGATTTTGTCTAACAAATTCCCTAAATGGTCGAAATGTCTTCTTAATTCTGTCGCGTACTCGACACTCTTCTTCTAGTTCTGCTCTATATGTAATTCTCGGATCCAGGTCATATGGAACATGCCCTCCTTTTCCAAAGATTGCATAAATATATACTTCATATTCTTTACAAAACTCATTGGCAAGAGTTGTTGTGACTTGCTCAACTCCTCCTGTTACTGTCATATCATAATTAACAAAACATATTTTTTTCATTCTGAATATTCTCCATCTGCATAGTAAACAATGAATATCGTTTTACTAAGAAGGCGCCTATTGAACTTACAATAGACGCCCAAACTATTATTTCTTTAATATGTTTGCAGATTCTTCACCATTTTTTCAATATCAATACCATATCCTTCACTTGTAGCCCATCCATATCCATTTGGATTTTCTTTCTGACCAAGCCATTCCACATAAGGAGCGCTTCCTCTTGTAACCAATGAAAATCTTGGATCTACGCATTCATTCTTTAATGCATCTTTGGATCCATATGCTTTCAAATGCTGAATCTGAGCTCGTATTCCTTCACGTACTGTAGTAAATGATGCTCCGGCAACGCCGCCACCAGTTGTTCCAAGTCCTGCAAAATTATTCTGTTCAATCTTAACATCACCACCAAATTTAAGCCATGCAGTCTCTTTCATTGCCTGTGTAAATGCAATTGCCCCATTGATTCCTTCCGCATTCGCTTCTTCAACGTAAATCTGACAGAATTTTTCAAGTGTTGGCGCATCCGTCTCAGCGTAATATGCCGGATATGTTGCACCCTTAGCCTTAAAATATTTTTCTATCTGGGATGCAGTCACAGTAGTCTTTCCAGAAATAGCCATCAACTGATCTGTAGTACAAGAATCATCCAATGTTCCATTGTTCGGAAATAATACCATGTATTGGATATAAATTGCCATCCTGTCTGCATCACTCCATTTTTATCCAAATAATATCTTGTCTTTCCAAAAGAAATCCAACCGGTCATCATGTAGCCTTCCGGCATAAAGAAATATTTCTTTCCACTGATTGTCTGCCAGCCTCGTACCATTTTTCCGTCTGATGCAAGATAATACTTTGTACTTCCAAAGCTGCACCATCCTGTCAGCATATGTCCATCCGGCATCAGATAATATCTCGTCTGACCAAAAGAAATCCAACCGGTCATCATATAACCTTCCGGCATAAAGAAATATTTCTTTCCATTAATTGTCTGCCAGCCTGTCCGCATCACTCCATCTGTGCCAAGATAATATTTCGTGCTTCCAAAAGAAATCCAACCGGTCATCATGTAACCTTCCGGCATAAAGAAATATTTCTTTCCATCGATCGTCTGCCAGCCTGTTACTGCTACTCCATTTTTATTGTAATAATATTTTTTTCCATTTACTGTTTTCCAACCACGTTTACTCTCTACAATCAGCTTACCGTCAGAAGCAAACGTATACGTTGTCCCGTCAATCACCTGTTTTCCGGTCACCATCACACCATTAGAATCCAGATAATATCTTGTCTGACCAAAAGAAATCCAGCCGCGCATCATATAGCCTTCCGGCATAAAGAAATATCTCTTTCCATTGATTGTCTGCCAGCCTGTCTGCATTACTCCGTTTTATCCAGATAATATCTTGTACTTCCAAAAGAAATCCAGCCGGTCATCATATAACCTTCCGGCATGAAGAAGTATTTCTTTCCATTGATTGTCTGCCAGCCTGTCTGCATCACTCCATCATCATTAAAATAATATCGTTTTCCATCAATTGTCTGCCAACCTCGTACCATCTTTCCATCTGATGCAAGATAATACTTTGTACTTCCAAAGCTACACCAGCCTGTCAGCATATGTCCATCGGGCATCAGATAATATCTTGTACTTCCAAAAGAAATCCAACCGGTCATCATATAACCTTCTGGCATGAAGAAGTATTTTTTTCCACCAATTGTCTGCCAGCCTGTCACCCGATATCCATTTGCGTCAAAATAATATCTCTTTCCATCAATGTCTTTCCAGGAATTAGTTACATATTTTCCGCCTTCTTTATATTTCCATCCATTGGAATCCTCTACCCAAGTTCCTTTTTCCTTAGATACCCCTAAATACTTTGCTATACCAGTAGCATCCGCAACACCGAGTTTTTTTAACCCGGCTTCATTATTCAGATATGTATTTACATCGCCTGTATTCGTTACAAATGCATGTTCTACTATAATTCCAGGAATATTATTTTCTTTCGCTGCAATCTGAACCGAAAAATAATCTGATTTTGATCCATCTGGATATTTTTCATCTGCCAGTGTTGTATCTTTACTATAAATAGATCTTTTCTGCAAACCAATCGCAGTCAGCTCATCCATAATGTCATTCGCCAGCTCTTTTCCCTGCTGTGCAACTTCTGGTTTCCAACTATCATTTGGTACAATTACTTCTGCACCTTTTGCTGAAGTCGATGTAGAAGAATTCAAATGAAAGCTAACAAATATACTTGCCCCTGCTTTTGCAGCCGCATATACTCTGTCACTGATATCCCCACCACTGTTCTTATTGCTTGGATATGGGCATGCTGCTGTCGTTCGTGTCATGTAAACCGACACATTCGCATACTTTTCCAATTCTTCCTTACAATATTGTGCAATCTTTAAAGTTAAAACTTCCTCTCTTACACCATTCGCTCCTGCTCCTGTGTGTGTTGAATCATGTCCCGGATCAAGAGCAACCACAACATTCTCATTGACAGCTCTCGAATCATCCACAGCTCTTGCATTATCCTCTGCATAAGTCTGAATATCTTCATCCGAATCATATTCTTCAACTTCCGCTTTCTCCAATGCATCTTCTATACTGGACTCTTCCATCACATTTCCATCTTCATCAATACTCATAACAGCAACATCATACTGCTCCTCATCAGTTGCTGCTTCTGCATCCGGTTGTCCTTCAATCGGCTGTAATTCTGACATTCCTTCATATGTTTCATTAACACCAAATTTTGCTTCCATTCCAAGATCCGACAGCAAATAACTTGTTTCCATCTCTGCTGTCTTTACTGTCAATTTGGTTATTGTATAAATTCCATCCTCTCCATCTGCATATGCCTTCTCATATAGAAAGACACCGTCTTCTGATTTTATAGAAGTCCATGTTTGTGTATCCCCATTATGTTCTACACTTAAATCAATCTCTTCAATATTTTCTGTTCCATCCCCCCAGGAAACAACAATTCTCTGTGTTGCCGGAGTTTCTACGTACGGACTTTCTATGTACAAATAATTCAGGTGCTGCTCTATTGCATTCTGAACTTGATTTTCTTCTATCTGCTCACTGTCTGATGGCTGATTTTCAACTGTTTCTATATTTGTATCCACTTTTGTGTCCGCTGCATAAACCGGTACTGATGTAACCACAGTTGCTGCTGCTAATATTGCGACCAGACACGTTCTTATTTTTGATATCATTTTTTCCTCCTACTTATTTTCTATGTTTATCAATTGCTCTTATTTCCATCAGAAGTGATTCATGTATCCATCTAACTCTGTATCACCTGTATCTAATGCCTGTCCATTCTCTGTTAATTTAAGTTTCTCACAGTTATATGTATCCAAATAGGAGTTCACAATACATGTAAGTATTTCATCTTTCCCTGTGGTCCCCATACTTCTGATACGTTCACCAACTTCTGTATTCATATCCAGATCTATTGTTTTATTATTCTCGTCAATTTTACAACTGTTCAATTTACAACCTTCTGTCAGAATACCTTTTTCTATTAATTGATTCCAAACTGTTGTATCATCTATGTTTTCTGTCTTCATCTCTTCCGAAACGATTTCAGCATTTTCATTCACATAGTAAATTTTCAACGTCTTCATCTCTTGCTTTTCTTCTGAAATATTGTCTTTTTTCTTCCTCCTGTTTTTGATTATTTTTTTCAGAATCTATCGTTTCACTTGTATCCTTATTGCCTGAATCCTCTACTGTAGTATTTTGTTCTGTATCCACATTGTTTTTCCCACATCCCACTGAAAAAAGCACCATACTTGTCAACATTACAACTACTAATAGCTTTTTCATATACCTTAACCTCCTCTTGCTTATTGCTCCCCATAGATTTCTCTATGATAATAACACAAAAATGCGTTTAAAAAAGACTGATTTTCCAATCAGTCTTTTTCTATAACATGTTATTTCAAATTATTTGTAATATGAACTTGGAAGCTGTTCTGTTTTTACTGTTTTTCCGTTTTTAACATAATCTCTATAAGCAACCGCTGATTTGCTTCCTGTACTCCATGATCGTACATTAACATAATCATACCAGTCTGGTTGGATTCCCCAAACTTCAGCATACAATGTTTTTCCACTGACATATGTCACCAGTTTCACCGGATAATCATAGTCATTTCTGAATTTCAAATCTGATGATCCATAATCTACCATTGCATCCTGACCGATCGGCACATATGTAGATGGAACAGAATGGTTTCTTCTCTGAACAATTGTAAGTCCGGCTCTTATTGCTGCTCCGTAAAGCGTTGTGCTCGCCTGACAGATACCTCCGCCATATCCAACACCACCTACAACTCCTGCCTGCTTATATCCCTCTGCTTTTCCACATGGCCCTGCCACGCCAAAAAATGAAAGGGTCTGTCCCGGCTGAATGACAACCTGATTAAAGCTCTTTAATGCTCTACTCATATTATATGTGCCGTTTTCATTATTTGTAGACACTGTAGAGAATACTGACATTCTATCCACATAGGCTGGAGATGTTATCCTTAAGTTCAATGTTAAAATCTGACTTTCCGAATCCAGTATATCTACATAATATGTATGTGCTCCATTTCCTGAGAACATAAATTCACATGACTTTTTAGTAGAATAATTTTGTAAAACTTTGTTATTTCCACCATATACTTCTCTGAAACGATATTTATGAACATTATCATAACCTCCACTGGAAGTTGCTGTCAACTGTATTTTTTGTCCGTTTTTTGCTATACCATTTGTATTACTTACAAAGGAACCTCTTAACTGATTATCCGGATGTACCACTACCTGCATTGTGTACGTTGCACGTACCACCTGGCCTTCATCATCTTTTACATCCACATAGAAAATATGTGTTCCAATCCCCGTCGTTGTAAAAGAATATGTGTTTTTATAACTATAACTCTGTCTTACCTTTGTAGTTGCTCCATATACTTCAGTAAACTGATACTGACGTTTTCCGTATCCACCCACTCCACTGCCAGTTAATGTAACAGTTCTTTTTGCATATTCTCTCGTTGTTTTATTGCTTCTAAGACCTGCTTTTATTACTTTATCCGGATGTACTACAACAGTCATGGAATATTTGAGTTTTGTACTCTGATTCTCTTTATCCTTTATATATACATAATAAGTATGTGTTCCTGGCCCTGTTGTCTTAAATGCATACGTGTTCTTTTCACCATACTTCTGAACAACAGTTACTTTTCCATTATAAGATTCTACAAACTGATATTTAAGTGAACCATAACCACCTTTTGCATTTGCTGTTAAGCAGATATTTCTATCGATATATTCTTTTGTCGTCTTGTTACTTGTCACACTACCTGTCAACACATTATCCGGATGAGCAACAATATTCATCTCATAAGATGCTCTAGATTTCTGTCCCTGTTCATCAATCATGTCAACATAAAACACATGATGTCCCGTTCCTGAAGTTTTAAAAGTATACGTGTTTTTCTCACTATAAGCCTGTCTTACTGCCGTTGTTGATCCATATGTTTCAGAAAACTGATATTTGATCTTTCCATAGCCACCCTTGGCTGCTGCTGTTAGAACAACTGTTCTTTGTATATATTCTCGATTTGTCTTATTCGAACTAAGCTCTGCTGTCAATTTCTTTTGCGGATGCAGTACAACTGTCATCGTATAGGATAACTGTATTTCCTGTCCCTCTGCATCTTTAATGTAAACATAATATGTATGTTCGCCACATTCCTTTGTTATAAATGAATAGGTATTTGTGTCACCATAATCCTGTAATGCTGTTTCTACACCATCTTTCTTCTCAGTAAACCTGTACTGATAATTCCCATATCCATTTGTTGCTTCTGCAGTTAACGTTATCTTTCTATCTACATATTCTTTTTGTGTTTTATTACTGGTTAATTTTCCTGAAAGAACTTTCGATGGATGTGCAACCACCTCAATCTTATACTCTGCTGATCCTATATTACCATTTTCATCTTTTACATTTACTCGATATACATGTTCACCAACGCTAGATGTCTTAAATGAATAGACTGGATTTTCTGCGTATTCCTGAACAACAGCTGTTTCCCCTCTATATTCTTCTGTATACTGGTATTCGACATTTCCGACCGCATCCTCGACATTTGTTGTCAATTCTACGGTTCTGTCCACATATTCTCTTGCTGTTTTATTACTGACAATTGTAGTTTTTAATTCTGTCACCACTTCTGTTGATGGTAATTCTTCCGTTGTTGTATCTTCTGCCGCGCTTTCTTCCGGTTCTGTTTCGATTGGCGATTCTTCTGAATTATTTTCATCTTCTGTCTCTTGAATCAGTTCTGTATTTTCACCATCATCTTTCTGTGTGCCTTGATCATCCAAAGTCGTTTCTGCCTGTTCCACCTGTTCTGCTGACACTTTTAACGGTATTCCAGAGAAATCTGCCATAAATATTCCCGCACATAGCATCAAAGCCATCCATTTTCTTCGTTTCATACCTTTTCCTCCCCTGCAAATAATTATAGAGCTTTTTTTCTTTTCAACCGGTCAAATAGCTTTGTCTTATAACAAAACACCGTTCCACCATAGCATACAGCAATGCAAAGCCAAAATTGAATATACACAATAAATGTTAACCATCCAGTCGCTTCCGCTCGGGGAATAAAGAAAATATTTTGTAATGAGACAAGAATAATTGTACTAAGCAATACTCTTTTTCCAAACCCATATACCATATATAGTAAAATAATTCCTAAAATAATGCTGAATATAAAAGCTCCAACATATCCAAAATCAAACCATGTCTCCACCAAATAATTTGATCCTCGTCCATGACCATTCAAATAATCTTCTTTCATGCTCAAATAAGAAAGAATGTGTGAAAGATTATTGCTATGAAGGGCATTAAATTCACTATTTGCCGACGTCAAACCTTCTGTATGAAAAATTTTCTGTCCTATACTTCCTCTATAAATATAGTCTATAATATCTCCAAATGTAAAATTCAAATGAGGAGATAGTCTGATTCCCTCTCGATATCCATACGCTATTGTTGTAACGTTAAATGTGACTCCCTGACCATAGAAAAAATCGGCAATTAATGTTAAAAAGTTTCCGGTTACAATCTTTAAGCCACTACGTATATATGCGTATACTCCCATAAAAATAATTAAAGCTGGTGTACATATAGCAAGGAGTCCCTTTTCAATTTTTCCGATCCATTTCTTATCATCTACTAAATAATCTCGCAGTAAATAATAAGATAATACAAACAAGAGACTTAACATTGCCGGATTCCGTACTCCTATCAGCAAACTTGGAATCGTGGAAAGAACGTATAAGCTCAATGGAATAAACGTTTTTTTCTTTTCTGGTAGTGTAGCAAGAAATACACATATACTATAACGTGCAAAAGAGGCCAACGTATGAAAGAAACCTGGCAGACTACTGGAATAATTTGTGTAATAATCCAAGTAATTTCCAGTTCCTATTTTAATCAAAGGTTCAAATTGCTCAATAAGATAAAACAGCATTGTTACATAAAACACAACCATTGAAATCTTCCTGAGATTGCTGACAAATTCTGTTTTACAAAACATGCTGTCTAAAGAATGTGTATTGTTTTCTCTAATTTTTATACGAGAAAACTTTATAATATTAGCACCAATATAAAGCGCAGTCTCCGTAATAACAATCAAAGTCAATGCAAACCAGATATTTTCCTCTTTCTGAAAACTTTCTTTCCACCATTTCATTCCCCTGCACATTCCTATAAAAGGTCTGCTGATTTGAAATGTAAAAAGCGTAAGCTGCATGAAAAAGTATAAAAAATTTTCTTTAAAGTTCTTTATACTGAACAGGATATTCATACAGAATAATATCATGATTGCCACTAATCCCAGATTAAAGAGATTTTCCACTCTTGATACCAAAAATAACACAGATCCTATTACAAATAGTAGAATTTCACATATAAATATAATCTGTTCTTTCTGCTTCCATGACATCTTCTCTTTACTCATTTTTATCCCTCTTAATCTTCCTTACCCAAAATGGCATTTCTATAATTCCAATTAAGGTCCTACTCCATATGCTAAATGCAGTGATAGAAATATTAACGGCAACATTAAATAATAATTGTACCACTTTTGCCTTTGAACAGCTAATACTGACATTAACAGATCGACAATCACATATAATACACATAAGCAAACAAACATTCCTGTATTTCCCAGCAAAACTATAATTCCTGTTAGAATCAGTGCAAGCACAAATGCCAAAGGAACAAAATGATGAATAGAAAAGCATCCCGGACAAACTCCAAGCGTCAAGCCAATCCAATGCCCATTTCCATATTTTTGTTTTAACATTCCACACCATGAATTCCTAATATTCTGATAAGATATAATATCTGGATTAAAACAATTTTATATCCCGCTTTTCGAATACGATAATGCATTTCATTATCTTCTGTTCGTCCTAAATTTTCATTAAAAAGCCCTGCTTTTTCAAATACCTCTTTACGATATGCTCCATGAAAAACAGACTTCACATACGTTTTGTGATTTCCTTTACGATAAGGTGCAATACTACTTCCAAACATAGAAGATTCTGCCAACAACAATGTATGTTTCCAAGGGGTTTCTTCTTCAACAACATTCGGTCTTCTGCCTCCTGTCACGTTTTCTCCACTTATTATACATTGTATATTTTTTGATACAAAATCACTTGGAATCATTGTATGTGCATCAATCCTTAAAATCACATCACCTTTGGCTGCTGTAATAGCTACATTCCATCCTGCTGCCTGTATCTTCTTCTTATTGTCCAATACTACAACTCTTCGGAACCCATGATCCTCTTTTGAGAATTCTTCCATCTTTTTTCTCGTTTGGTCTGTGGACATAGCATTCACAAGAACTATTTCCATTTTTTCATGTGGATAATCTTGTGCAATAATATCTTTGAACAACGAATCAAGTGCTTTTTCTTCATTATATGCAATCACGCAAAAAGAAACTAACATGTTCTCTCCCCTTGTTATATAAAATCTGTTATTTAATCATATAAACACTTTTTCCGATAATATATCCAGTATACCACTCCTGATACTACATATACAAATCCTGTTGCAATTCCAGCTCCCCAGATTCCAAATTGACTGATTGCAAAATAAGTAATGATTAAATGTACTCCACAAGAAATTGCTGCCATTATTGCATTGAATTTTGCAACTCCTATTGCCGGCAGAAAATTCATTGGAACCATTCTGATTCCTGCATTCAACGCATATACTATCCAAAAAACAGTTGATAAAGCAGTTGCATCTTCATAACGACTTCCGTACACAATTCTTATGATATACGGACTAAGCACTGCTCCTGCAACAGTTATGATACCAATAACTCCTGCTGTCATCATACCAACTTTCTTTGAAATATTCCACACTTCTTTTCCATCTGATGCTTTTGCAATAATAGTAAAATAATAAATAATAATTGATTGAGTCACGAATGACAACTGACCGGGAATCATAATAGCAATTTTATAATTTGCTGTTATTGTTTCATTCCTCAGTAATTCATTAACAAGCGTCATCTCGTTGATTGGCATAATCAGTGAAAACAGATTAGAAAGCATTAATGAGATAGACATTACCATAAATGCCTTTATCTGTTCCGGACTCAGCTTCGCCGCTTTCTCTTTAGAAATATTTCTCTTTAGTGCTGCCCATACAGATATGATTGCAACTATGATCGCCACGTATCTGGCAAATGCAATTCCTTTGATACCAATCAATAAAACAAAACATACACTACATCCAAATACAACTGTTGTCTGAACCACAGCGGCACGTGCATACGCCTCATTCTCGCCATGTGCTCTCAAATAACTAAGTACTGTAGCCAATATATTATTAAAAACAGGATAAATCACCAGTACATATACAACGCTACGCGCATTAGGGAACGGAATCGAAGTTAAAGCTACATAAAGTACTACAATCAAAGATAAGATAGCTTCAAATAGAGTTCCATATTTCATTGCAAATTCAAAATATGCTCTATCTTCCTGTTCAGTATCTGCCGCCGCACAATATTTAAGAATCGACGATGTCATTCCGAGACCGGCAAATGAAACTACATAGTTATATAAATTATCAGCATACGTTAAATAAGCATAATCTGTCTTGTCAACTAAACGTACAATTACAATACTTGAAACAAAAGCAATCATTTTCACAAGTGTATTACCTACAAAAATGTGAAAAAAGCCTCCTTTTATCAAACCATTTAACTTACTTTTTATTTTTTCTCCCATAAACGAACTGGCCTTTCACCTTTTCTGATATTCCTGTGATATACCTTTGTATCTTTCCTTCTCTTTCAAAGAAGTAATAAATTGCAAGTAAAAACAGTACAGTTAGTATAAGATCAAAGCTATATACAAAATCACAAAATCCACCTTCCAACGCTGTTCCTAATTTAATTGTTAAAACAGCTCCAAGTGCTAATGTTGAAGGTGTTTTTTTAAGTTTCATAATTAACAGAACTACAAGACTCAAAATAAGAGCAACCCAAATCACCGCAAAAATCACACCTTTATATCCCCAATTTGCATATGCTTCACCTGCAAAAAGAGCATTCATTACTCCGGCCGAGCATCATACACTTTTTCTGATCCATAAAATGCCATTGTCAGTTTTGCGCTTCTCAAATAATCACTGCTATTCATCCCAATTAATCTTAAAATTGTCGGAGTAAAGCTCCGGCCTCCAAGAAAACCGAACACTTTTGGGAACAAATCAAAACAATATGCCAGAGTCCCCACCTGTGTAAATAAAGTCCTTCCCATTGGTCCATTATAAATATCAAAAAGCGATCCTGAAAAACCTGTATGAAAATAAAATGCTACTATAATTACTGCCATAAATGCAACAGATATAATCATATAAATCATCTTAATGCCACCCTTATAATAAATTAACATAATTATAAAAGCTGCGAAATAAAAAACAACCGATGATTTTTCAAATTTATATGTCTTTATAATAACAGAAGAAATAAATAGAGCAATTGTGATAATTGTCCATTTTATTTTCTTTGTTTTCAGCATGTATGCAAATGCCACATAAGAAAGCAGCGGTACCATCATCAGAACAAAAATGTTGCTTAAATATGGATGTATAAAATAAAGTCCTCCTATTCTGGTTCTCTCTGTCGCAAAATCAAAATCCGCTGACGCATGAATCAATTTCAAAAGCGGAATATATCCAATCTTCGCCAAAAGACCTATCAACAAGACGATACACCCAATTGAAAGCAATGCAAAATAAGGAAAAATCAAATCTTCTTTTTCACATTCTATTTCTTTCTTTAAGTACTCCTGATACTGTTTCTTCATGTTGACTCTGAACATTTTCTCCCAAAGCAAAATAAATGCCGGTAAAAAATTGCAATTCCAAAAACAACTACTTCTGTAATCATACAGCTTTATCACGATTTAACAGATATCCCAGTGTATAGTGTTTATCAAATCCTAATAAAATCAAAGCCGTTCCTGCAAATGTCTGTAACATGAAAATATAATATATATATGATATAACATTTACCTTACCAGGATTCAACGTTCCTGCTGCTTTACTGAACAAAATCGTTGAAATCCCAAAAATCACCAATATAAGTAATATCTCCAAAATATAACCCTCAATCATTTAAATTGTACTGTTTATCCAATAAATACTGCTTTGTTTTTCATCACCATTTTTAAAATTGCCTATCATAAAATCAATTTGTGATCTGTCAAAATCATTATCCAGATAAATTGTATTAAAATTATGAAGATTTTCCAACACGCTAATATCCGTTATCTTCGTTCCTTTCATGCTCAGAAACTCGAGATCCGGACACTGCTCAATTCCATTTAACCTGGAATACTCATTATATGAAATATTTAATCTTTTTATATTCGGACAACTTTTTAAAACGTCAAAATCTTCCAAATGATTAGAATAAATGTCGAGTTCTTCTAACTGTTCAAGATTTCCCAAATATCCTAATTTAGAAAATGCATTGTTCCCCAAATCTAACAGAATTAAATTTGTCAAGCCTTCTAACTCCGGTGTTTCAGAAAGCATATTTGATGACACATACAAAAAATTTAACCGTTCACTTTTTGCTAATTGATTTATATTCACAAGTCGGTTCTTTGAAAGATCAAGAAATGTCAGGCTCTTCATCTTTTCGATTCCTTCTTGAATATTTCCGATATTATTTTGCTGGATAACCAGTTTTTGTATTTTTTCCAATCCGTAAATTGGTGAAATATCTGATATCTGATTATTTGTTAATGTCAATTCAGTTAATGAATAACATTTTGATAACGCTGTTATATCCTTTATTTCATTTCCAGATAAATCAAGCACCTGGAGTTCATTTAACCCTTCTATTGCCGAAATATCATTCAACTTACAATTTTTGATTGTAAGCTGAGTAAGTTTCTTACACTTAGCCAGATCTGCAATTTCTGTAATTTCCTGATTATCTTCTATATCTATTGTCCGCAGACTGTCTAAATCCTCTTGTGTTATTTTATCTTTTTTTAAAATCTGTTGTAGTTCTTTTTCTATATATTTATTATTAAATACTATATACTCATCTTCTTTTGCAGTGTTATGGCGGAATGATAATCCCACCATAACTCCTGCCACAAGAAGAGCTGTAATTAACACAGACCATATTATGATCAAAATTGGATGTCTTCGTTCGTATTCTTTTAATTTAGCCATAAATATTCCACAAAATTGTCTCATAATATCTTCCTTTCAATCTGTTACAAGACTAGTTCAAAAAATCTTTCACGCAATTACATACTTTCTCTAAATCTTCCGCATTCATATACGGATGCATTGGCAATGCAAGAACTTTCTTACAGAGTTCCTCTGAAACCGGACAATCTACATACTTCTTTGTATCAGCAAATGCTGTCTGTAAATGCATCGGCTTCGGATAATAAACCATAGATGGAACACCATTTTCTTTTAAGTAAGACTGAAGCCCATCTCTTTCTTCCTGATTCTTCAGCTGAATTGTATACTGTGCCCAGCTTGAATAAAATCCGTTCTTAACACATGGTGTCTTAACAATATCTGACAGAGCTTCTGTATACTTCTTTGCAACTTCATTAACAGCTTTCAGTTCATTCTTTTCAAATGCAGTAAGTTTAACTCCAAGAATTGCTGCCTGAAGTGTATCAAGCCTTGAATTCCAACCAATACGTACATTGTCATACTTAAACTGTCCTTTTCCGTGTACACGGATAGACTCTAATAATTCTGCTGTCTCATCGTCATCTGTAAAAATAGCTCCACCGTCACCATAACAACCTAATGGTTTTGCCGGGAAAAATGATGTTGTAGATGCATCACCGAAACTACATGCCTCTCTATCACCGATTCTTCCGCCAAATCCCTGCGCAGCATCCTCCAACAGAAGAAGATTGTTTTCTTTTGCAATTGCTTCAAGTTTTTCATAATCTGCCGGCTGTCCAAAAAGGTCTACTGCAATAATTGCACGCGGTATAAGTTTTCCCTCATCCTTACTTTTTGAATTGCATCCTTCAGAGATGTCACATCTGCATTGAAACTATCCGGATCAACATCATAGAATACAGGTGTCGCACCTTCAAATGAAACTACTTCTGCTGAAGCAAAAAAAGTGAAATCTGGAACAAAAACTGCATCTCCTTCCTTGATATTCCATGCCATCATCATCATCGTTAACGCATCTGTACCATTTCCGCATGTAATACAATGTTTTCTTCCAACATATTTTGCAAGACGCTCCTCTAATTCTTTTACCTGATTTCCGCTGATAAAATTACAATTTTCTAATACTTCAGAAATTGCAACATCCATTTCTTCTTTTAATACCTGATATTGTTTCTTTAAATCTCTAAACTGCATTTCTATTTATCCCTCTTTTTCACATGTTCCGATTCACTCAGCATTATGTATTAACTAATTTTCACATTCTTTGCCATTATATTCACAAAAACCCATATATTTCTTTAAAAGATCATTAATGTTTTTTTAATTTTAATCCATCCGTATGTTCTTCATATTCTCGATGACAACATTCACATTTCAAATCTTTTCCAAGAACATTTCCGCATTCACATACCCAACCGATTCTTTTTGCCGGAACTCCTGCCATTAATGCATGATTTTTTACATTCTTTGTAACGACAGCACCCGCTGCGATCATAGCCCATTTTCCGATTGTATGACCACATACAATCGTTGCATTTGCACCTACTGTTGAACCTTCTTTTAAAAGTGTCTTCTTATATCCGGCACTTCCTTTTGGATATTTGGCACGTGGTGTCAAATCATTCGTAAAAACCATAGAAGGACCACAAAAAACGTAGTCCTCCAATTCAACCCCTTCATAAATGGATACATTATTCTGTACTTTTACGCCATTTCCAATTTTTACATGATTTGACACATTCACATTCTGTCCAAAAGAACAGTTTTCTCCTATTTCTGATCCACTTTGAATATGAGAAAAATGCCAGATTTTTTGTGCCTTTTCCGATTTTAACATCGTCATCTATATAGCTGCTTTCATGTACAAAATAATCACTCATTAAAATTCTCCTGTCATATCCAGACTTGCAAAATTCTCCAGTGGAAGTTTTACAGCATGACCTTCTTTCTGGCTCTTATAAATTGCAAGAACAAGCTCCAGTGCATTTCTTCCTGCATGTGCATCAACATATGGTGCTCTGTCATTCTTAATTGCATCAATTACATCTGCATAAAGACTTGTGTGTCCATTTCCATATACATTACTTGTCTGCTCTTCAAGTCCTTTGTTTGCCTGATCATCATCTGTCTCATCAGCAAAATTCCATACATCAATGTTATTTGTAGATTTTCCACCAAGCTTGACTGTACCATTCTCACCGAACAGATATAATGTTTCCTCGAGATTCTGTGGATAGACATTTGTTGTTCCTTCAATTGTTGCAACTGCTCCATTTTTGAACTTTACAACTGCCATTCCGATGTCTTCTGCTTCAAGATAATGATGGAACTGCTGTTTTGTTACACCATAAACTTCATCGATTTCATTTCCCATCATCCAACGAAGAAGATCAATTCCATGGATACACTGGTTCATAAGAGCTCCACCATCCTGAGCCCATGTTCCTCTCCATGGAGCCTGTGTATAATAATCCTGATTTCTGTTCCAACGTACATGAATAGAACCATGGGAAAGTTTTCCGAATCTTCCTGCTTCAAGAGCTTTTCTCATCTCCTGAACTGCAACATTGAATCTATTCTGATGACACGCAGATACTTTTACGCCTTTTTCCTCAGACAGTTTAATAATCTTATCTGCATCTTCAATGCTCATTGCCATCGGTTTCTCGATAATACAGTTGATTCCATGCTCAATACAGTACAAAGCAATCTCTGCATGAAGACCACTTTCTGTTGCAATACCAACAAGTTCGATTTCATTTTCTTCAATCATTTTTTTGTAGTCTGTATATCTTTTAATACTTGTATCATTTTCAAGTCCATGTTTTGCAAGAACATTTTCGATATGTTCCGGTACAACATCGCAGGCAGCTACAAATTCGAGTTTATTATTTACAACAGCTTTTACATGATTTGTTGAAATTCTTCCACAACCAATTAATGCATATTTCATCTTTATATCCTCCTACAGAACTTCAATATTCTCTCTGTTCTCGATATTCTTCATAACATTCTTTGTATCAAAGATTGCTTTTGCATTCTTCTGAATCATGTCATAATCTACATTCGTATGTGCTGCTGTTACCATAATCAGGTCGTAAGAAGCAATGATTTCCGGATCAATTTTCTCAATTCCCTGATGTTTCTCTCCATGATATTTGTACTCAGAAATCCATGGATCATAGAAATCAACATCTGCCATCTCGCGTTTGAGCACTTCAATTACACGAAGAGCCGGACTTTCTCTATAATCATCAATATCCTGCTTGTATGCAACACCAAGGACAAGTACCTTTGCTCCGTTCATAGCTTTCTTATGACGATTCAGAACCTTGCTTGCGCGCTCTACGCAGTATTCCGGCATCTGATCGTTAATAATCATAGATCCTTCGATCATAGATGTATGGAATCCATACTCTCTTGCTTTCCATGTAAGGTAATATGGATCAAGCGGGATACAGTGTCCACCAAGTCCCGGACCTGGATAGAATGCCTGGAAACCATATGGTTTTGTCTTAGCAGCATCAATAACTTCCCACATGCTGATTCCCATTCTGTCACAGAGCATAGTCAGTTCATTTACAAGACCAATGTTGATATTTCTATATGTGTTTTCAAGGATCTTCTCCATCTCAGCGATTGCCGGTGAAGAAACTTCATATACATCACCTTCAAGTACAGCACGGTACATTGTTGCAATTACCTCTGTCGCATCTTTACCGATTGCTCCAACAACCTTTGGTGTGTTTTTTGTCTTATAGATCAGGTTACCTGGATCAACACGCTCTGGAGAAAATCCAAGATAGAAATCTTCTCCGCATTTTAATCCTGATCCTTCTTCAAGGATTGGTTTGATCAGTTCTTCTGTTGTTCCCGGATATGTTGTAGACTCAAGTACTACCATTGTTCCTTTTGTAAGATATTTAGAAATAGCTTCTGTTGAGGCCTTTACATAGCTGATGTCCGGCTCCTGATGGGAATCCAATGGTGTAGGTACGCAGATAGCGATAAAATCAACATCTTTTACAAAACTAAAGTCTGTTGTTGCTTTCAGCATTCCCTCGTCAACAAGTTTCTTCAGATCACTGTCTACAACATCTCCGATATAATTATGACCTTCATTTACAAGGTTTACCTTTTCTTCCTGAACATCAAATCCGATTGTCTTAAATCCAGCTTTTGCTTTCTCTACAGCAAGTGGAAGTCCTACATATCCAAGACCTACTACACCAACTTCGATTTCTTTGTTTTCAATTTTCTTCAATAATTGTTCTTTCATTTTTCTTCTCCTTTATTTTAAATCTAAAATAACCTGTTTTGCTCTAGCTTTCCATGTATTAGCCTCGTATGCCGATATTTCCGATTCTCGCTTTTCCTGCAGTAATGCCGGGTTTTGTAAGATATTATGCAAGCATTGTTTTAATGCTTCCTGATTATATTCTATACTCCATCCCAGGTTTTCTTTTTCAATAAATTTACCTGCTGCTGTATCTTTGGTTGCTATAATCGGTATATAATGTCCTAAATATTCAAACACCTTTATCGGCATTGCCATACGCATATAATCACCTTCACCTGCAAAGGCACAGCATATATCTGCTTTTTTATAATATGGCTCTAATCCCTGTCCACTCTCATGAATAATGGAAATCTTTTCGCTCATATATGGTAAATACTTGCTCTTTGCATTTTCCCATTCTTTTTCTCTGCAACAGACATAAGCATGAACCTGATCAGGCATCTGCTGCATCGCCTGGAAAAATACTGTCAAATCATAGATTCTGTCAATTCCACCAACATATAAGATTTCTAGTTTTTTTGCAGTCAAATCCGATATTGCCTGCACGGCATCAACATCATATTCCGCACATCCTGGCATAAGAATTGCACTTCTATTCAACAATTCCGGATATTCTTTTAAGTATGCCCGCATTTCATCTGTTGGAAGATAAAATACATTAAGCAATTTTTTATATTGCCTTAAATCATATCTGTACATTGGAATCGAAAAGCACTTCTTATACCATGATACATTATCACGATATACAGAAAATTTCCACTGTATATCTCTATAAAAAAAGTCCGATTTTTATCCCGTTTTTCTTGCAAAATTTAAAAAAGCTAAAATCTAAAAACGGATAACGAGGCAAATGATTTTTTTCAGTCAGCAAAGTTGGCATAGTAGAACTCTCTGAATAAAGAAAATCATATTTTATACCGTTCCTTATATTCCGTTTTATCTTGTTTATTTGAACTTTTCTTTCAGTGCCATATCCTGAAATATATTCAACAAGATAACCATTTTCTTCAAATGCCTGTTTCATCTTGATTGGACGGATATTGGAGCCCGATTTTCCGCTTTTTTCAATATGGTTGGGGATGTGGACAATACATCTTTTTTCTTGTTTAATGTTCATTGTCACACCTCACTCTTTCATATAAATTAAGCATTTTCTCTACATTGTCATTCCATGAATACAGTTGTTCCACTCGTTGACGTCCATTATTTCCCATCTTTGTGCGCATCTTTTCATCAAGCACAAGTTTCTTCAATGCATCTTTTGCCTTATTTATTTCTTTTCGAGAAATAATCAATCCTGTTTTTCCGTCTTCTATAACTTCTTTAAATCCATCTGCATCCGATGCAACAAGCGGGCTTTTTCATCGCCATGCTTCTACTGCTGCTACTCCAAAACTCTCTTTCCGGCTTAATGCACAAAAAATATCAAATTCGCTTATTGCTTCCGGCACCTTCGTGTTAGGTATTTTCCCTTTTAGGAAAACAGAATCCTGCAGGTTCTGCTTATTGATCAGATCTTCATACTGTTCTTTTTTGCTTCCCGAACCATAAATTAATAATTTAATCTTCCTTGAGTAATGCTCCTGCTCCAATTCCTTTTTCAGATCTCGAAATGCAAGAATCATTTCTTCAATACCATAAATTTCTTCTAAAGCTTTTATATTTCCTATTATCAGCTCTTCTTTTTCTGTTTCTTTATACTTTTTCGGATCAAACTGATTTAAATCCACTCCGAATGGGGTAATCGTAATTTCCAGTTTTTCATCCTGCATTACCTTTTTCAGTTGGACAGCCATACAATTACTTGTTGAGGCCAAATAAGAAGCACTTCTCACATTTCTTTTTAAAATGTAGTTTTCACCCTGCTTTCATATGGGAAATCATATACATCACTTCCCCATACTGAAAGAATATATTTCGGTAATCGTGCTTTCCTCGCCAATGTCCCATAACCGCTTGCATAATGTACGTTAATGACATCCGGATTTATTCTTTTGGCAATTTTTCTCAATTCACCGGCATTTAGATAATAGCCTTTGCCACCACTGTGTTTCATCAAGTATAATTTTACTCTCGAATTCAGTGCATCTTCTTTCGGTTCATGGCCTCTGTTTGAAACAAGATACACTTCATGTCCTCTCTCTGCTAATGCATTCACCCATCTAACAGTGTGCGTACTATTTGCTGCCGATACAAACATTATTTTCATCAAAATGACTCCTCTGTTTTACTATCTCGCTTCTCTTCAAAACAAACTTATCGTTTTGAACTATCAATTGCCTTTTTTAAAATCCGCTCAATTTTATTTGTCAGTATCTGATAATCATACTCTTGTGCGCATTCTTTTAAACGTTGGCAATACTCTCCGTATTCTTCTGAAGTAAGTTGACGAAACTTTGTAATCTCTTCCGCATATTCTTTTCCATTCGCAAATCGCTTTGCAATTCCTAATTTTTTCTCTCTTATTAAATCATAATTCACCGGAAGATTACATAAAATCGGCTTTTCACTCGCCATATACTCAAACAGTTTATTCCAACTGCATCCGTATTTATTTAAGCCTGCCCCCTGAACATTAATTATGTTCAAATCAGCATTGCTCAGAATATACGGAATATATTTCTTTTCTACACGCCCTTCAAATTTAACATTCAATGAATACTTTCTGCACTCATCTTCAAGCATGTCTTTTTCTGTGCCATCTCCATAAATATAAAAATGAATATCCTGATTTTTCAATTCTTTTGCAGCATCAACCAATGTCTGAAGATTATTTACTTTTCGAATAGATCCCATGTAAACTACTTTAAATGCATTATCATTCGCAATCTGGCTATTCTCAAGGTTATATAATTTTTTATTCTCTTCAAATTCTGCTAAATCGACGCCATTATTTACGTGATTTACTTTATTGATATTAACTTTTTTCGTCCAGCCCTTATCGCATATGTACTCTTTTCCGCCCGGCATTGTAAAAATCAATTGATCTGCGTGTACGTAAATCCATTTTTCAAGCTGATACAGTACTTGAATAATTGGATTCATTCGAGACATACCATTATATTCTACAATCGACTCCGGCCATAAATCTCGTACTTCCACAACAACTGGTATTTTATGCTTTCTACCAAATAATAATGCAAATAATGCAACAAATAAATCTGGAGAAGATGTATAAATCACATCTGGCTTTTCTTTCTTATAAAACCGCTTCATTGCTTTCCAGGTCTTGAATGGAAGATCCATCATATTGATAACTCTGTCCATTCCATTTCCTTTATAATCACGGCTTTTAACAAAGGTATACTCTACACCATCTTCCATCTCTTCTCTATAAAGAGATTTATCCCTGATCATATTAATATCTGTATTATGAATCTTACTGGATGTAAAGATTTTCACCGAATGTCCCTTCTTCTGAAGGTACTTTGAAAAATAATAATGCCTCACCAATCCCCCCATACTCGGTGGAATGGCGTAATGATTCACAATCCATACGTTCATTGTGAGTTCTCCTTCATACCTTTGTTATTTTATAACTGCTATTACTGTTGCTAACATCGTCTTGATATCTTGCCAGAAACTAAATTCTTCAATTGCTTTCAAATTATATTTCATCTTTTCTGGCAGAATCTGTTCGATATAAACCTGATCTGCATTCTCTGCTGATTCAAGAAGCTTGTCTTCATCTTTATATTCAATACTCGCCCTTGATGTTACTCCTGCTGGCAATAACAGTGTCGCCTTCATTTCATCTGTATAATGGGCTACATACTTTTCAACTTCTGGTCTGGTGCCTACAAAAGTCATATCTCCAGATAATATGTTGAGCAACTGCGGTAGTTCATCTAATCTGCATCCGCGTAATGCTTTTCCTACTTTTGTTATTCTGGTATCACCTTTCGTGGTAACCTGCGTTCCGATTTTATCTGCGTTGTTAACCATCGTACGGAATTTAAAAATCCGAAAACTCTTACCGTATGTCGTCACTCTTACTTGTCGAAAGAAAACCGGACCTTTAGAATCCAGTTTAATGCAAACTGCTAGTATCAAAAGCAGTGGTGATAAAAGCACAAGCAACACACCTGCTACTATTATATCAAAAAGACGCTTCAGAATCAAACTTGCTTTATGCCGCTGCAAAATATCATAATATCTTTTTACTTCTTTCACTTGCATATTCTGAGGCAATTCGTCCCATCTGCACATCTTTTAAACCTCACTTACACATTTCCTAAATGTTTCAATCACATACTCTACATCCTCATCTGTCAGTTTTGTATGGAGCGGTAACGTAATCTCGTTTTCAAATAGTGCATAAGCATTCGGATAATCTTTGATATCAAATCCAAGATTTTTGTATGCTGTCAAAAGTGGAAGCGGTTTGTAATGAACATTTGTTGCAACGCCTGCTTCAGCCATCTTTATAATTACTGCATTGCATTCTTCTCTTGTCTTTCCATTTAATCTGACAAGATACAAATGACCACTTGACGCAAAATCATCCCCATAATGGTTCAATACACTAAGATCCAGATCTTTCAATCCTTCATTGTATTTTTCTATAATTTCTTTTCTTCTTGCCAAAATCGATGGGTATCTTCTCAACTGTACAAGTCCAAGAGATGCCATAATATCAGTCATATTGCATTTATAATACGGCGCAATAATGTCATACTCCCACGCTCCCAGCTGTGTCTTAGCCAAAGCATCTTTAGACTGACCATGCAGAGAAAGAAGCATAAACTGTTTGTAAATTTCTTCATTATCTATTCCGTCAATATCTCTCCAGACTGCTGCTCCGCCTTCTGCTGTTGTAAGATTCTTTACTGCATGAAAAGAAAAGCTTGTAAAATCTGCAATTTCTCCACTATGCTTTCCATTTTTTGTAGCACCAAATGCATGCGCACCATCAGCTACTACCGCTATTCTTCCCATCTTTTTCTGTATCTCTGTGCTCGGACGGAATAATGACTTTTTCTTTTCTACAATGTCGTATATCTTGTCGTAATCACAAATCACCCCTCCAAGATCAACCGGAATGATTGCCTTTGTTTTCTCTGTAATTGCAGATTCCAGCTTTTCATAATCCATCTCATAAGAATCCGGCTGAGTATCTACTAATACAAGTGTTGCACCTACATGTACTGCAACACTTGCTGATGCAGTATACGTATACGCACTTGTAATCACTTCATCCCCCGGACCAATTCCAAGAACACGTAAACTCATCTCTGCACATGCTGTAGCTGAGTTAAGACAAACTGCCTTACTCGTATGGCAAAATGCTGCTATTTCGTTTTCGAATTTCTTTGTCTTAGGTCCTGTAGTTATCCATCCACTTCTTAAAGTATCTGCAACCTCTGCAATCTCTTCCTCCGTAATATCCGGTGGTGAAAATGCTATATGTCTGTTTTCCATCTATCTATCCTCCACAACTGGTTCTTCGTGACTCGCTTTTCCAAGACTTAACAATTCTTCGTACATCTCTTCATCACGTTCTTTATCTTCTTCTCTGATATGATACGTCGGAACAATTCCAGATACGATTTTTTTCACATCCCTTGATTCCTCTGATGCAGCAATTTCGAGTTTTTTCAACTCGCTTAAGAAATGTACCTCATCAAATTCTAACGGTTGTCCCACATAAATCAGATTATTTGCCGTCTTCTGTAAACCTTCCTCTTTTGTAAGAATCTCCTCATACAATTTTTCTCCTGGTCGAAGTCCTGTATACTCAATATTCATGTCCACACCAAGAGTATAACCTGACAAACGAATTAAATTCTTGGCAAGATCAGCAATTTTAACCGGCTCACCCATATCAAGCACGAAGATTTCTCCTCCATGAGCCAATGCGCCTGCCTGCATTACCAATGATACAGCTTCCGGAATTGTCATAAAGAAACGGATAATATCCGGATGTGTAACTGTCACAGGACCTCCGGCTGCCATCTGTTTCTTAAACAATGGAATAACACTACCATTACTCCCAAGCACATTTCCAAAACGCACAGCAACAAATTCCGTCTTGGAATATCTACTGAATGTCTGAATGATCATCTCACATAATCTCTTGGACGCCCCCATAATGTTTGTTGGATTAACAGCCTTATCTGTAGAAATCAGTACAAATTTCTTGACCCCATACTTATCCGCCGCACGTGCTGTCTTATAAGTTCCAAAAACATTATTTTTAATTGCTTCATTCGGACTGTCCTCCATCAGCGGGACATGCTTATGTGCAGCTGCATGATACACTACATCTGGTCGATAAAGATCCATCACACTTTCAATTCTCTTTGTATTACGAACTGAACCAATAAGCACTTCTAATCTAAGTTTTGGATATTTCTTTTTTAATTCTTGCTGTATATCATATGCATTATTTTCATATATATCAAAAATAATAAGCATTCTTGGATTATGTGCAGCAATCTGTCGGCAGAGTTCGCTTCCGATAGAGCCACCACCTCCCGTTACAAGAACACTCTTGCCTCTCACATATCCGGCAATACTGTCAATATCAATCTTCACAGTATCTCTTCCCAGCAAATCCTCAATAGAAACTTCTCTTAATTTTGAGACACTTACCTCATCATTGATCAGCTGATACACGCCTGGAAGTACCTTCAGCTTACAGGTTGTTTCATTACAAATACGCAGGATATCTCTGGTGTCTTTATTATCAGCAGATGGAATTGCAAGCATAATCTCATCTACATCATATTTTTTCGCAGCCTCTTTAATTTTCGTACGGTCGCCGACAATGCGTACTCCGCGAATATATTTTCCGGTTTTTGATGGATTGTCATCAATTACACACACAACATTTCTGTTTAAATGTTTGCTTGTTTTCATCTCGGTGATTATTATATTACCGGCTTCGCCTGCTCCGATCACCATTGTATTGATTGGACGATTTGTGTTCTTTGAGATACCTCTTTGAAGAGCATGCAAAATACGATAAGAAAATCTTGTGATCAAAGTTGTCATTGTCAAGAAAAAGAAATAGAACAAATGAAAACTTCTTGGCACTGTCAGATAAAGCAGACTCATTCCAAATGCCTGAAATGCTGTTGATAAAATTGCCGCTGCACAAACAAGTAGCGCCTCATAAAGACTTGCATATGACCAGACTCTATTATATAAATTCAATAAAAGAAAGATGATCATTGTAGTAACTATATTAATCAACAAATACGTATTAACACTTGCCAAATCTTCCACAGGAACCGTGTTCCCAATCCATTTTATATCTAACAATCAACGCTAGGTAAGAATTCACTATAATTGTAATGACATCTACAATAAATAGTAATATCATTCTTGATTTTGATGTTTTTAAGCTGAATATATTTTTCATAGAAATCCTCTCCATTAACAATGTTACAAATTATTACAAGTTTTTTACATAACTTATATATTATCAAATTTCATTCCATTATTCAATGTCTATACTTATTTTTTCATAAATTGTGCAGGTTTTATATTTCTCTGCATTACGTTTTTGAAATCATTACCAATCAACTTTAAAAAAGGAGACGCTTCTTACTATTTCTGCGCCTCCTCTACCCATTCTTAATTTAATTGTTCTCCTTCGGTCAATACGCCGCCTTCTTCAAACAACATTCACCAAATCAATAATATTCTGCACAGAAGATTCAATCGGTTCCATAATAAAGAGTTCTGTATCTCCACTAGAATAACAAGTACCTTTTGTATTCGTTCCTTCTGCTGCTATAGACTGGATTGTCCATGTTGCATTATTATTCAACTGATACTTGATCAGAGCATTGATCTGTTCCTGAGACATATTTGTCTCAACATCTTTGCTGACCTGTTCCATAATTGCATTTGCCTTCAAAAGCATTGTAGGCGACAGACACTTCTTTAGCATTGCAGTAATAACCGCCTGCTGATTTTTTCCTCTCTGATTGTCTCCATCAGGAAGATTGTGTCTTTCCCTGCAAAATGCAAGAGCTTCTTTACCATTAAAATGATTATACCCTTCCTGAACATCCATAGTATATTCTGAATCTTTACTTGTCGTAAATGCAAATTCGGAATATACATCAATTCCGCCAAGCGTATCAACAATATCAATTAATGAAGTGAAATTTAATCTCGCATAATAATTAATATCTGTCTCATATAATTCACCCAAAGTTTTCATAGATGCATCTATACCATAGATTCCCGCATGTGTTAACTTATCTCTCTGTCCTCCTGAAACTCCCGGAATAGGAACATAATAATCACGCGGTGTTGTTACAAGTAATATCTGATGTGTTTGTGGATTTACAGCTGCAATAATATTCACGTCACTTCTACTTGTTTCTGATACATCACCATAAACATCAATACCACTGATATAACTGTAAATGGTTCTTTTATAATACTGTCATCTGTTGCTCCTGTTGAATTTCCGAAATCCAACTCAACACGTATATTAAATGTATACAACACTTTCACTTTATCGCTATAACCATCTACTGCTTCTTCCATCAGACTTGTATATGCACTGTTATAAATGATTGCATCACAATCCCCATCAATCAAAGCCTGTGCTTGTGTCTGGACAGAATCATACTCTTTTACTTCGATCGTATCAACGCCAATCTGCTTTTCAATATCGGTCACAGCTGTCTGTATATTGCCAGCACCTTTCTCAAACTGTACACCATACGTATAGTCTGCCGCATCTTCTATTGTCTCTGCTGAATCATCTGCTCGTACTGCAACAACCATCTTATCCACTTTATAGTTGCTTCCTGTAATCTTCCCAATCATATTATTAGCCTGAGCGACATAATAACTTCCAGTAAACATCACAACTGCCATAAGTAAACTGAACACTTTTCCCAAAGTCCCCCGTTTTTTCCTTGCCGCCTGTGAATTCAGTGTCACACACCATAAGAAAAACAGTATTGCTGCTGCCAGTATCAGATACTTATCCGGAATCATTCCCAACAAATACAATACCGCCATTAAGGCTATACTGGCAATCGTCTGAAGAATGATACACAAAGTTCCCAGCTTATTACTTCCCGATCTGCGGGAATACTTATTTGTACTTTTCTTTCTGCGTGCAGAATTGCCAGCAGATCCTTTTCGTTTTGCCATCTTACATCCCTTTTCTTAAATTAGAACAATTTTGACGGGTAAACTCCTTCTTCAATCAATCCACGAAGCGCTGCTGTTACAGATTCTTTATCCTCCTTATATGTCACACCAAACCACTGGTCATGTGACTGCAGTACTTTTACTTCGAGTTTTCCATCACTTAACAGATCTCCAATCATTGTCGGAAGCAGATATTCTGCTTTTAGATCTGTACTTTCTGTTTTCTCAAGGAACTCATCAAATCCTGTCTTAAGAATCTCAAAAAATTCAGGTGTAATTCCCCACATATTCATAGATACCGGTGAATCAACATCAAGGAATACATCTCCATCCTCTTTGTGGATTACAGCTTTTCCGTCTTCTTTTTCGATGTTATGTGTCTCTTCAATGTCTGCAAGCATGCCATGTCCGTCTACTTCGCACACACCTCTGGTCACGCCTCCGTTATCACTCAATGTATTTTTCAATACAAAGCTGACCATACAAATCTGCATTATATCAGCAGATGGAAGGTTTGTCAAATAACTGTATGCCTCTTTAAATGCTTCTTTTCCATAATAATCATCTGCATTGATTACAAGGAATGGAGCATCCACCACATCTTTACAGCAAAGAATTGCCTGACCTGTTCCCCAAGGTTTTGTTCTTCCTGTGAATTTTCCGCTGAATTTTTCTGAAATATCATCAAGCTCTTGAAATGCATATGCTACTTCTACTTCTTTTTCAATACGGTTGCCAATGATCTCTTTGAAATCTTTCTCGAGATCTTTGCGGATAACGAATACAACTTTGTCAAACCCTGCTTCTAATGCATCATAGATGGAGTAGTCCATGATAATCTCTCCATTTGGTCCGATTGGAGCCAGCTGCTTGATTCCGCCTCCAAAACGACTTCCAATACCTGCCGCCATGATTACTAGTGTTGCTTTGCTCA